>MDTB01191512.1_pt1 | contig 12010 bp, 13 predicted proteins | sample 811161 | NCBI WGS metagenome assembly MDTB01 (sample SAMN05326650, study PRJNA326480) | marine metagenome | isolation source: seawater | place: Mediterranean Sea | collected 2009 | reverse complement strand
TTAATATGCACAGGTATATATTTTTTTATTAATAAGAATAATTAGACAGGTACGGTTTCGCTGAATTCGCGAATGATGTTACGCTATTCCCACGAATGTGTAGGTAATTGACGGCGGGGGCCCTATGTCAAAGTCAGACAGTAAAAAATCACCAGAAACTCCTTATATAAAGGCCTTTTTACAAACATATAAAAATTAGTTTCTATCACCATCGACCACTAGAGCGATACGGTCACCCGCCATGGTGCTGTGACCTGACTCAATAATGGTGCCATCGGGCAGGGTATTTAGACTTTTCACAACAAGCACAGGATCACCTGCATAAATCTCAAGATGGCCCGCCATCCTTTCTGATGCAATCCGTGCGGTAATACGCGTTTTTTTACGTTCATAATCATCAATGCCTGAGGCAGCCAATGCTTGGGTAATTGATAGCCCGTCATTGAGATGTATTAACAAGTCCCCAACACGCCTTGCCGGAAATATACTTGTGAAATGTAATAATGGCCTACCATCACGCAGGCGCAAACCTTCAACATAGTGGATGGCCTCACTCTTGCCAAAGTTTAGAATGCGAGCCTCACTTTCAGATGAAAGACGAGTAAGCATATGAAGAATTGAAATCCCTGCAATGGAAGCTGTGCTATCAAGATTGGTTGAAAAACGTGTCTTGCGACCGATCCGATACGTCAGCGGAGGCGCAACCGCTATCGTGCCACGTCCACGTTTGGTATGGACAAGACCATCTGATCGAAGCTGGCTCAACGCACGGCGAACTGTATGCCTGTTGGCTGAAAACCTTTTGGAAAGTACTGCTTCAGTAGGTAATTTCTGCCCCACTACAATAATACCATCATGTAATTCTTGGAATAAATCGGTGTAAATTTCGTGCCACAGCATAACCAGTACTTTCATAAAATTGTCACAAAAAAAGACTTGTCATTAAAATAAAAATATCTTTAAATTTGTCTAGTTGTCTAGTATTTTTTTTTAAAAAGGATTTGCACTGTGGATCGTAAATCATGGCTTTCTTTAATGGCAAAATCATCATCGCAAGACATCAAGGCTTTCTGGCAGAGTGCTGAACTTAATTGTGCTGCCGAGACCATTCGTATGCCTGAAATTGGGTCAGTAATGGTTAAGGGACGGCAAGGTGGAAATGGTGCAACCTTTCATTTGGGTGAGATGAGCGTAACACGCTGCAGCATCAAAACGAATGATGGTATAATTGGACACGGTTACCACCAGGGACGATCAAAAGAAACGGCTGAACTTGTTGCAAAAATTGATGCGCTTGCCCAGGGCGACCAGTTTCAAACAGTCAACGATAAGATTTTTATCCCACTCAGCAATATAGTAGTTGAAAAGAGGCAAAAATTGGTAGCGAAAGCCGCCGCAACCAAAGTTGATTTCTTCACTATGGTTCGGGGAGAGGACGGATGACCCATGATTTAAGTGGCGGTTTTAATAATACCTCAAAAGATGCAGCGTATGCATTTCGCGCAATTATGGATGCATTGGCACGTCCTGGATACATTGCAGCACTTGGCGGTCTTAGCCCGCCTGATCCATTATCAATTGCTCAAGCAGGCATAGCCCTCACTTTATTTGACCATGAAACGCATATTGCCCTAAAAGGCCGCTATGGCACAGATGCTGTCAGGGCATGGCTGAGCTTTCATACCGGCACATATTTCACCGTGCCCGAAAAAGCAGATTTCATCATTTGTGACCATGATAACATCGGCCCCCTCGACCAACTTCGCCAAGGGAGTGACGAATATCCAGATCAATCTGCCACGGTAATTACGGCTTATCCACGTTTATCAGACGGGGCATGCCGTTTGACCGGTCCCGGCATTAATGATGAGGTGATGGTTTCTATTGCAGACCCCAGCCCGTTTCGTGATGGCCAACGGTCTTTCCCACTTGGTGTTGATTTCATCCTTACCCATGATGCTCATCTGATGGGCCTACCGCGCACAACACAGATGGAGATGTGCTAATGTATGTTGCTGTTAAAGGTGGTGAGAAAGCCATCGCCAATGCTCATCGTTGGCTTGATGAAGAAAGGCGTGGTGATAGATCTGTTGCTGCGCTTTCCATTAAGCAGATCACAGAGCAGATGGCCTTAGCAGTAAGCCGTGTCATGGCCGAAGGATCACTCTATGACCCTGAACTTGCAGGCCTTGCGCTCAAACAGTCACGAGGTGACTTGATTGAAGCGATTTTCTTGATCAGAGCATATCGAACTACTCTGCCAAGATTTGGCACATCTTCCCCAATTGATACAAGCGCCATGCAATGCAAGCGCAGGATTTCAGCAACTTTTAAAGACATTCCGGGTGGTCAGATATTAGGTCCGACATTCGATTACACTCATCGTCTGCTTGATTTTAAATTAATGGCTGATGGTGAGGTTCCAGAAGCGGAACAAGATGAACCGTCTCAGTCATCAATGCCCCATATCCTAGAATTACTGAATAAGGATGATCTTATTCAAAAAGAATGTGATGATGATAACACCGCAAATGATCTAACGCGTGAACCGCTTACATTGCCGGTAAATCGTGCTACACGCCTACAGGCCTTAGCCTGTGGGGATGAAGGATTCTTGTTAGGACTTGGATATTCAACCCAGCGCGGATTTGCACGCAACCATGCATTTGTTGGTGAGCTTCGTATTGGCTTTGTAACAGTTGAAATGGATATTCCTGAACTTGGGTTTTCAATCGATCTCGGCATGATTGAGATCACTGAATGTGAAACTGTCAATCAATTTCAAGGTAGTAAGTCTGAGCCAGCTCAATTTACTCGTGGTTATGGTCTTGTGCTGGGCCAGCAAGAACGAAAAGGTATCGCTATGGCACTTGTCGATCGCGCCCTTCGCTGGCAAGAGCTGGGAGAAGATTATCTGGGTGCGCCTGCGCAAGATGAAGAATTTGTGCTTTCTCATTGTGACAACATTCAAGCTACAGGCTTTGTTGAGCATATCAAACTGCCCCATTATGTTGATTTCCAGTCTGAATTAGAATTGGTGCGACAGCTTCGGAGAGATGCAGCGCTTTCAAAAGAAGCGTCAGAAAAGGCCGCGGATTAATGACCAGTATCAACCCAAATTCTATGACGGATGATTACAATTTTGCCTATCTGGACGAACAGACCAAACGGATGATACGCCGTGGTTTATTGAAAGCTATAGCTATCCCCGGCTATCAAGTTCCATTCGCATCACGTGAAATGCCCATGCCTTATGGTTGGGGCACAGGTGGGGTACAGGTAACATCAGCATGTCTTACGCCTGATGATACAATCAAAGTGATCGACCAGGGGGCTGATGATACGACAAATGCTGTTTCAATTCGTCAATTTTTTGAAAAAACTGCGTTGGTAAATACCACTACGGACACTGAAGCTGCCAGTTTAATTCAGACGCGTCATCGAATTCCTGAACATGATTTGAGTGAGGGTCAGATTCTGGTCTATCAAGTACCGATCCCTGAGCCATTGCGTTTTCTGGAGCCACGTGAGCGTGAGACACGTAAGATGCATGCACTTTCAGAATATGGACTAATGCATGTAAAACTCTACGAAGATATTGCACATCACGGTCATATTGCTACTTCATACGCATATCCGGTAAAGGTAGAGGAGCGCTATGTAATGGACCCCTCCCCCATTCCAAAATTTGATAATCCTAAAATGGCCAACTGCCCAGCGTTGCAACTTTTTGGCGCTGGGCGTGAGCAAAGGCTCTATGCCATACCGCCTTATTGTAATGTGGTCTCACTCGATTTTGAAGACTATCCTTTCACCCGCCTTAAGGCAGATACTATTTGTGCGTTATGCGCTGCCAATGACAGTTATTTGGATGAAGTCATTATCGATGATAGTGGCACGCGTATGTATGTGTGTTCGGACACCCATTATTGTGAAGATCGTCAATCAAAAGGCCATACCGGTACGGCCAATAGCCTTGACGACCCTGATAACGTGGATCGCCCTATCAGCAATAAAGGGGGTGACAATGCAGCCTCTGTTTGAAGCAAGAGGGATCAGTAAATCCTATGGTTCTATAATTGGGTGTAGTGACGTTAACCTTACACTTTATCCAGGTGAAGTGATTGGCATTGTGGGTGAATCTGGCTCAGGTAAATCAACATTGCTAAACTGCCTATCAGCACAGATTATTCCTGATAACGGTGAGGTGCTATTTCGTAGCCCCAGCCACGGTGATGTTAATATTCTTCAATTAACCGAAGCAAACCAACGCTATTTGGCTCGAACAGAGTGGGCTTATGTGCACCAAAACCCTCGTGATGGGCTTCGGATGTCTGTGTCAGCAGGGGGTAATATCGGTGAGCGCTTAATGAACATAGGTAGTCGACATTATGGTAATATCCGTGATACGGCAGAAGACTGGATGGAGCGGGTTGAACTTAATGTCGGCCGTATTGACCATCGCCCTTCAACATTTTCTGGTGGTATGCAACAACGCCTCCAGATTGCCCGCAACTTGGTTACAGGCCCACGTTTGATTTTCATGGATGAGCCCACAGGTGGCCTTGATGTATCAGTCCAAGCGCGACTGCTTGATTTGCTTCGATCACTTGTTCAAGAACTATCATTATCGGTGATTATTGTAACCCATGACTTAGCAGTGGTGCGAATGCTCGCTGACAAAATGGTTGTTATGCAGCGTGGCAATGTCGTAGAAACTGGGCTAGCTGATCAGGTGCTAGATGATCCTCAACATCCATACACGCAGTTGCTCGTCAGCTCAATTCTTCGGGTGTAGCAATGTTTAAGGTCAGTAATCTTTCCAAATCTTTCACTCTTCACCATCAAGAAAAAACTCAAATTAACGTCTTACGTGGCATCAGTTTTAAAGTTAAAAAGGGTGAATGTGTTGCATTGACCGGGCCTTCCGGTGCGGGCAAATCCACCTTGATGCGTATGCTTTATGGTAACTATTTAGCTACCAACGGTAGTATTAAAATCGACAGTCTAGAATTGGTCGGGGCCGAGCCACAGCAGATTTTGGATATTCGCCGTCACCATATAGGATATGTTTCACAGTTTCTGCAGGTTTTACCAAGAGTATCAGCATTGCGTGTTGTTGCAGAGCCCTTGATTGCAGCTGGCAGAACCTCTAATGATGCAAAGGCCCGCGCCGCCGAAATTTTAACCCAACTTCGCATTCCCGAAGCGTTATGGACTTTATCACCACTGACATTCTCAGGTGGTGAGCAACAGCGTGTAAATATCGCACGTGGGTTTAGCCACCATTACCCTGCCATGCTGCTTGATGAGCCAACAGCATCACTGGACCCAGAAAATCGACAAACGGTGCTGGACTTGATCCATGAAGCCAAAACACGCGACACAGCCATCATAGGGATATTTCACGATCAAGCCGCACGCGATGCTGTTTGTGACTCTGAGATTGAAATCAACGCCCTTCAGCAACAGGCTGTTGTATCATGACTGGATGCTTGTTTGTTATTCTGGGCGCGTCAGGGGTTGGTAAGGACAGTATAATCCATGCGCTCAAGCAATCTTCAATTGAACTAGAATTTACTCGACGCGTAATCACGCGTGAAACCGACATTGAAACTGAAGATTTTGAAAGTGTTACCAATGATGTTTTTGACATAATGAGGGACGAGAATGCCTTTATTTTCTCATGGAATGCTCATGGACTCAAATATGGCATTCGGCAAGATATTTTGGCACATTTAAAGGATGGTAGGCATTGTGTTATCAACGGCTCTCGCAAAGCCCTACCAGCAATGCTTGACGAATATCCAGAATTAATACCAATTTTAGTGACAGTTGACCCAAACAAACTTGAGAAGCGATTGCTCGAGCGTGGTCGTGAGAATGAAGATGAAATTGCTGCTCGAATTTCTCGAAGTATGATGCCAGCGCCCAAAGGGTGCTATACAATCTGCAATAACGGCACCATCGAAGAAACAACAAAAGAATGCATTACTATAATGAAATCATTAATCAAGATAAATCAAGATGCTGCTATGGTGAAGCAAGTGAAAGCCTCTCAATAAGATGAAAATTACCATCGTCCTTCTCTCCCACAAATCCAATATTTTCTATAGTCTGGGGCGACAACATTTGGTCATGAAGATGCGACCGAATACATTTGCGGACGGCCCTAACCTCGGCATTCGAAATACGATGGGTTAGCGTTAAATGAAACCGAAACTCATCCATAACGTAGGGATACCCCCATCGCATCAGCAATACATCCTGCCTTGGTGTCAGCCCCAGACTTCGACGGCGTTGTATTTCAGCTTTGCTTGGCGGGCTCCGGTAATGGTTAAGACCGCTTACAAGTTTTTCTGCCATCTTGCTCAATTCATCACTTTCAGTTGCAGGCCGCAAGGCCAAGAAACCACTCAGATTTGTCAATTCAAGTTGTGGCATTACAAATTGCGGCAATGTTGCAACCAATTCAGTCGCAGCGTGATGAAGTTGTGCGGCATCATAGCCATTCTTAAGGCTAAATGGTGGCTTCAATGTGCCGTGAAAACCATATTTGCGGGCTGTTGCCGTAAGCACAGCATGACCTTCGGTAAGATTATTGAAAAATTCAACAACGCGGCCTTCGTCAATAGACCAGCCCAACCAGCGTGCACCGAAAGCGCTCAGTGCTGCTTCTGCGGGGGGCAAAAAGTAAAGTGCATATCGTTTGAACGCAGAATAATCCATGATCTAATCCTATCCAAATCCACTCGATTATTACAATGGTTTTCAATCAAACCCTTTTTAAAAAAAAACTTAATACTATCTCGTTATTTTAAATCTAGAGGGTTATTGCTGTGACTTCACATATTTTTGCCAATGCCACGATATTAACAGATGATCGTCAATTCACCGGTCAGATTACCATTGAAAAAAACATGATCACGGCAGTACAAGAATCAACTACAATTCCGAAAGGCGCCGAAGATTGTAATGGTGATTTCGTCAGCCCAGGATTAATTGAGCTTCACACTGATAATCTGGAACGACATCTAGAGCCGAGGCCAGAAGTCATCTGGCCAGTGCGATCTGCTGTTCTGGCTCATGACCACGAATTAGCATCAACAGGTATTACCACTGTTTTTGATGCAATCCGCGTAGGCTCGATCGTATCCAATAAAAAAGCACGCTATGCCCGTTATGCCCGAAACACAGCAACCGCGATCAACACTCTGACAACCGAAGGCAGTATGAAAATCTCACATTTTATTCATCTTCGTGCAGAAATATGCAGTGAGACTTTGATTGAAGAATTGGATGAATTTAATGCCAATGACCGCGTGCGCATGATCTCACTTATGGATCATACCCCGGGGCAACGTCAATACAGGGATATAAGCCAACTTGAGAAATACCTATCCGATAAACACAGCATGAATAAAAAACAACTCCATGAATATTTTAAGTTTCAACGAGGTTTGCAGGAAAAGCTTGGGACAAAACATACCTTAGCCACAGTTGCCAAGGCAAAGGCGTTTAACGTCTTGCTAGCGAGTCATGATGATACAACATCAGAAGATGTAGCGTTTAGCAAAAACAATGGTACTGGTTTAGCTGAATTTCCCACAACAATGGAGGCGGCAAAAGCATGCCGCGATAAAGGTATTTCTATCATGATGGGTGCACCCAATCTGGTGCGTGGCGGATCACATAGTGGAAACATCGCGGCATCAGAACTTGATGACTATGATTTACTCGATGTACTATCTTCAGACTATGTGCCGGCAAGCTTATTACTAGGGGCCGTTATCATAGGTCTACGCCGAGGGAATATGGCTTCTGGCGTTTCTAAAGTTACATCAGCACCAGCCAAAGCAGCAGGATTAAAAGATCGAGGGGTGATCATGCCTGGTAAACGTGCTGATTTGCTCAGATTTAAATTAGTAGGAAACAACCCTGTCATTCAAAGTGTCTATGCGAGGGGCCGCCGGGTTGGTTAATTGCAACCCCTTGGTTAATAGTTGATTTCCATATTTTATAGCTTTTGCCTTCAAAAGTATCAGTCCAAGGTCAAACAATCTCGCTCATTGAACCTTGAAACAGGAGTTGCCGATGCTTTTTGCTAGCCAACTTTGGTTATTCCATGTGGGGTGGGGGTGCAAAAAGGTAGTATGAGGGTCTCAAACTTAAGTCCTGTGATAGTTGGCAAAGTCCCAGGACCTTAATTTCATTCCCAACCATTCTGGATGCGGCCTAGATACGGCTAATTTCGAAAAGCCCGTCGCGGCGCCTCCTGCAAACCTGACGTTCAAACACCATGCTGATGTAAGGCCAGAACCGCCAGGATAGCCTTCGAAAAACAAGAACTAACGCACAAGAACCTGTGTCAATGATACTTTATTTTTTGATTTAATAAAACTGACACAATTCGGAATTATCAGAGCATTCAGGTAAAGATTTAGGTTCACGATGATCAGAATTAACAACATATCAAAAAAATTTGGTGATGTAGATGCAGTTTCGAATGTTTCTTTTGAAGTATCAGAACCACAAATGATTGGGATTATTGGCAGGTCAGGAGCTGGAAAATCCACTCTTCTAAGGATGATTAATAGGCTGGTTGACGCTACTGACGGGGACGTTTTTTTTCAGAGTGAAAATGTAAGTAATTATACCGGCTCTAAGAAACGAAAATGGCAGAGTGATTGCGCTATGATTTTTCAACAATTTAATTTAGTGCCACGTTTAGATGTACTAACAAATGTTATTTTAGGGCGATTAAATGAGCAGCCAACGCTTCGGTCGATCTTGGCATTTTTTTCAAAAGCAGAGAGAGACGAAGCCCTTTCTATTTTAGAAAGGTTTGGCATTATCGAAACGGCTCTCCAAAGAGCTGAAACTCTCTCAGGCGGTCAGCAGCAAAGAGTGGCAATATGCAGAGCCATAATGCAAAAGCCAAAAATGATATTAGCTGACGAACCTATCGCCTCTCTCGACCCTTTAAACGCACAGATTGTGATGGATTCACTACAACGGATACATCGTGAGGAAAACATTTCTATTTTATGTAATCTTCACACTCTCGATACAGCAAAACGTTACTGCGACAGAATTATAGGGATGAGAGAAGGTAAAGTAATTTTTGACGACCACCCTCAAAAATTAAACAAGAAAAAAGCTAAAGAAATTTATGGGGCTGAAGAACTTAGCGAATTTGAGTCTTTGGTAACATCCACAAGATTGGGTTAGCCCAATAGCGGGTTCAAAATTTGAACCTTAAACCTACAAGTACGGAGACTTTAATATGAAAACAAAAACAATTCTTTCTTTGATTGCTGCTGTATCTTTAAATATTCCAGGGGCAATGGCAATGGAATATAAGGGGCCAACTTTTGACCTGAACCAGATTCAACCAGAATTCAGAGTAGGGTATCTACCTGACGAACCGGCAGCTGAGACACTAGCAAGAAATGAGTGTATGATACCTTATTATGAAGCTGCTTTGAATGTACCTGTAAAGCAATTTACATTTAACGATAATGCGGGCGCAATAGAAGCTTTTCTTGGTGGCAATTTGGACATGATTTGGTTTGGTTCATCTGCCTATTCAAGCGTAGAAATAGAGAAACCAGGTTTTGCAGCTCCTATTATGACGAGAGTACAGCCAACTGGAGATATTGGTTATTACTCTATAATGATCGCTCTTAAAGAGTCAGGCATCGAGTCGGTTGCAGATATGAAAGATAAACATTTTGCTTTTGGGGATCCGGATTCAACCTCTGGAACTTTGGTACCTTCAGTGGTTTTGCCAGAAGAGTTAGGGATGCCAATTGACAAACACTTCGGGGAAGTCTCTTTTAGTGGAAGCCATGAGGCAACAGTTCTTGGAGTGCTAAATGGAGACTATGATGCTGGTGTGACTTGGGTTTCTGGTGTTGGAGAATGGGACGAAGGATATACTAGCGGACAATTAAACACTATGGTTAAAAAAGGCGTCTTAAATATGGACGACATTGTGCAGATTTGGTCCTCCGCTCTTATTCCAAATGGTCCCCACACAGTTCCAGCCACTTTCCCTACAGGCGGTTCCACAGCGTTGTTAGGCATGCAAAAATGGATCCATGCAAACGATAAAGAGTGCAGCGAAAACCATACTAATGGTGAAGTCAGAGGATGGATTTCAGTTGATAGTTCTTTTTACGAAGCAATAGTTGCAGTTAAAAAGGCACAGCTTGAGTCAGCAAAATAATTAAATTAATTGAGGAGGAAGCATTGAAGCTGCTTCCTCTTCAAGGGCAAACATGAGCAATTTATCTAAATCAAAAATTTCTGAAATTGAAGAGCAGGTTCGTCAATTATCTAAAACCAAATTTTATTACACCGTGATTGCTATCATAGCAATAATGGGAACATTAATTATCGGATTAGATATTGCAGAACAGCGGAACGCAGGTAGTTTTAGAAACGGAATAACAAAGGTGTTTGACTTTCCAGTCGACCTTATAACAGATTCCATTAACACTGGATGGGGTTGGTATCCGTTACTATTAAAGTACCTTCCAGTATTATTATCAACGTTAAATATGGCATTATTTGCAACCATTGTCGGTTTCGTAGGGGCGGTTGGCGCCAGCCTTTTGGCTAGTAGAAATTTAATTCCTAACGTTTTTGTTGTTCAAACGACAAGAAGAATACTTGATATATTGAGATCTTTTCCAGAAATTATAATTGCGACATTGTTATTATATTTGATGGGCAAATCTATTCTCCCTGCATTTTTTGCTATTAGCATTCATACTGTAGGTGTATTAGGCAAACTTTTTTCAGAAGTTATAGAAAACGTTGATACAAAACCTATAGAGGGGTTAGAATCCTTGGGAGCAAACTGGTTTCAAAAAGTTGTATTTGGAGTTTTACCTCAGGTTTTGCCACATTTTGTATCTTATTCAATGCTTCGATTAGAAATAAATGTAAGGTCCTCTACAATATTAGGTTTTGTTGGAGCAGGTGGAATAGGCCAAGCCCTCAAATTAGGAATAGCTTGGAGATTTGGCGACCATGTGACAGCAATAATGGTTCTTATCATCTTTTCGATAATAATAATTGATAGAATATCGAGTAAAGTCCGTCACAAAGTAATTGGTTTAAAGGCATGAGTTTTATTTTATCTGATGAGTCATACTCAAACCGATCGAAAGTTTTCTTTGAAGTAGAAGAACAGGTCAACATTTACTGGAGGAGAAATAGAAGACGTAAAGTTCTTTGGTCTCTTGTTTTATTAGCCTACTGCTTAATTACAGCAAACCAATTTGGGCTGTTTAGTATTAGTGATAATTGGTATGCTGATAGAGTAAATTTAATGTTATTGGATACCTACGCTAACAAAGATCATATTGTTAAGAAGTGGGGCTCCAAAGAAGAAGTCGAAGTTTTTTTTGAGGGTTCAAAAAAAATGACCTTTAACCCTCTACCGAGTTATATTGGTATATTAGATAAAAATAACTACAGTGTAGAGTTTGTTTCTGGAAGAAGCGTAAAAATTTTTGACAGTTTTGTTGAGCTTCATGGCTATAATAACGAGAAAAAACCAATTATTTTGGGGCTTGATAAAAACGGAAAACCAGATGTATTAGAATTTGGAGGTAAAATACCCACCTGGATTAGAGTCACAGAAAATAAAGTTGAAGTTAGGCCAAATTTATTCGAAAGAATACAAATATATAAAAATAAAGTGATCGTATTTCGCTATCAGTTTGGTTGGAGATATTTTCTTTTTGACTTTGACAGCCCTCTGAGAGACTTTTCAGTAACTGATTTAGTAAAATCGTTTTTCTCTTCCGAACAAATAATATCAGGAAAGAGTAATATACAATTAGCTAAAGAAGAATTCCTGAATAACAGTATCTGGTTTCACGGCCGTGTTTTTTTCGCTTTATTAGAAACAATTACAATGGCTTTATTGGGTACTATGATTGCATCAATTTTTGGATTAATTTTATCATTTGTTGCTGCTTCTAATATTAATCCT
>MDTB01073439.1_pt1 | contig 12011 bp, 1 predicted proteins | sample 811161 | NCBI WGS metagenome assembly MDTB01 (sample SAMN05326650, study PRJNA326480) | marine metagenome | isolation source: seawater | place: Mediterranean Sea | collected 2009 | reverse complement strand
TGGGATGATACAACCAGAGGAATTATCAGCCGCAATACATGAAGGTGGACGCAATCCAAAAATAGCAAACGTAGCAAAAAGTCGTTCAATACCATCTCACAAAGTTGGGAAGTCACCCACTGGTAAGACGAGAATGTCTAATAGAAAAAAATATTTATCTCCTTCAAAGAAGAAAGCTAAATCTGTATCTCCTTCTAAAAATGGACATAATGATGGCCATTTAGAGTCGTGGGAAAAAAATATTGCACATGTATTGCGTATGGCAATGGAACATCGCCGTAGTCTTTATGGGCATACAATCAGGGATACACATACTTTATTTGAAAGTCTCGATAGAGATGGGTCTGGATTTTTAAGCCCAGATGAAGTTCGTGATGGCCTTCATCGCCTTGGGCTTAATTTTTCCGACCACGATTTTGAATTGCTCATGCACCATGTACATTTTGATGAAAACTGTGATGGGGAGATTGCATATGAAGAGTTTGCTAAATTACTGCATGGTGTCCGTAAATTTAAAAAGCCAAAAGTGAAATCACGTTTAGGTAACGATGTGTTGAAAACTTTGAAACATAAATCATCCGGGAAAAAATTAAAAAGAAAAAAGAAAAAATCTCCTAAAAGAAAAAACAAGAGTCGGTTTCCAAATGATAGTATTCGTCCAGATGTAGCTGCATTTAGCGATAAAGTTTTGAAAATGGAAATAGAAAGGCAAAACAAATTGCCATCAACACCAAAAATGAACGAAAGAAGCATTGTATATGATGATGATCCACCTAACATATCGAAGTTGAAACGCGAAATAAATGGAATAATGAATGATTTGATGGGTCCCGAAGGTGCATTGAAATCACCGCCGTATAGTAAAGCCGACAGCATGGAGTCACCTAGTTTAAGCAATATTGCGGAGATGCCAATTGAATTTCAACAGGATGAAGAGGAAGGAGTAGGGACAAAAACTGTAAATTTGGTAGATAAAGATGTGAGCGTAAGGAATGTTAATAACAATTTAAAGACACCTCTACCAAGACAAACATATGATAGTTTGCCTGGGACAAATCCCAAACCGGTTGGTGCATCCACCTTTGATTTTCAACAAGAAATCGAAGCATCTTTCAGCAACAGTAACTTGCGGAGTTTTGAACAGAAATATTACACATTGTTGGAACGTTTAAAAGATGAGCGTGATTTAAATGGAAGATTGAAGCGTAGGACGGACGAGTTGCAAAATGAATTACTGCAAAGATCTAATTCATATGAGCTAGAAATTGATAATTACAAGATAGAAAAAATTGAGATGAAAAGACGAATAAGGCACCTTCAAAAGGAATCATCGTATCCAGATATGTTTGATGAGTATGAACGCCAAATCAAAAAATTAACAGATGATTTAAGCGATACAAAAAAGAAATGCAACGAACTGGAAGCTGCAAGAATAACTTTGGAAGTAACTTCAAATTTGAAAAGTAACAGCAACACAAATAATGATAGCACGTCTAACGCTCAAAATAAAGATATTACTGGTTTAAAACAGCGGCTTAGTGTATTACAAAAACAAGTCGATATGTACAAAGAAAAACAGACTGAAGCTACAACACAACAAGATAAACTTGAAGAGTCGAAACGAAACGTGAGATTAATGGGCATTAAAGTTGTTGACCTTGAGAGATACTTGAGGGATGCCGAAAAGGATAGAGATAGCTTTATGAAACGGGTCGCAGCATTGGAAGGAGAGAACAAGGCTTTGAGGGAAAATGAAGATGTTCTATTGTCCGAGAGGAAAGTGACTGCAGATGAGATGCATGCTATGCGTTTATATGTTTCCGATGTTGATAAGGAAAAGCGCAGGAATGACTTGTTATCAAGGTTTGTTCGGAAGCATACATCCGACATGGCACCACCACCACCACCAGAATTAGAATCAATTCAACGTTCATTACGAAATGCTATGAACAATTTAAAAAAGCAATTGTTGATCGGCTTGCCTCGTTCTGTGAGTAACTTTAGCAGAGTTGAAAAGGAACTAAACAATCTGTCTGTTGAAATCGACAGGCTGAGGATCAGAGAACAGGATTTGCTTGATGCATTAAGAAATGTTGTCGAGGAAAATGAAGCTAATCAAATGGGCGGTAATGTAGCTGGAATAGATGGCAATCAAAGCTATGCTAGTAGACGGAACATGGAAATGGCAAATTCATTAATAATAGATCCTGAAGAGTTGAACGATGATGATGACAGCTTTATTCCGAACGGAAGTTCTATAAGTAACATTAATGGGGATATCAATGACAAAAAAGCAATGCTTGAAGCGCAACGGAAAGAGCTTACGGAGAGTATAATCGAAGGTTTATAAAAATTAAAATATGCGTAGTCGTATGATATCATAAAATGATATACTATGCATACGAGGATGTAAATTATTTTTTTGACATTTTAAATATTCATGTACGCACACACACTTCTTATCCTCCCTTTACACAAAAACAACATTACTTCCATCTTTACCGCCTTTACTACCTTTCCTCCGGTCGTTGCCTCTACCACCATCTTGTTGTGATGTATTATTATTATTATTATTATCCATATTTTCTCTTTCCCCTCTGTTTCGGTTATTACCCCTTATAAAAGTAGTCAGATCTTTACGTATTTTCGTATATGTTGCGGCATACTCCTGACTATTATTATATGTTACTTGTAGTTCCTCTAAGCCCTCGACAAGTAATTGTGCAAACTCTGGTTCGCCTTTACATGTGTACAATTCATCCAAGAAGCCATAGCATTCCAATACCAAACGTTTCAGATATTGAACTTTACCTTCATTTTCACGAATTGCTTTCTGAGGCGTATTTTGCATTTGTTTCAAATTTTCAAGAAAACTACACGAGGTATCGTAAATATTGTAATAATTCGCTATATGATGGAGAAACGCATGAGCTCGTACTGGAGAGCCGAACGGGTTTAAACAAGACCCTTTAAAGAATAAATGTAAACGAACTTCTCGACTTGAAATACTCCTTTCAACTTTTTCATTATCTTTCATAAATAATAGCATTTTGATTACTTCGAGTGAGCGACTAATATCGTCAAATTGAAATGGCAAGGCTGGAATAGTTAGCAAGGCCTTCATAATTATAAAGGAATTGCTTGCATTATTAGCAGCTTTTAAAAACAATAAGTTTAATGGCAATGATTGTCGTGGGTCACTTTTAAGTTTCGATACTAATTCAAGGCTATCTTCTGATAGCTTTTCCAAAAATTCAGGAGCTGATAAAAAATCTTCACTATAATATGGTACCTGAACATTGTCCATTCGCATAGTAAAATAGGCAGCATATACGATGTTATCAAAGTTTTCGTAATAATCTATCTTTGGTTCATTCCAGCCATTCATTGGATAGGACTCGTCTCGCTCATTTTCAAATTTTACATTGCGCTTTGTTAGAGACAACAAAGCAATTAGATTCAACACAGGGTAGATATCAGCGTTTAAATTTTTGTACTCCATCGCAGGTATGTTTTTCATGCAAGAGTTTAGAACAAGTAAGTCGTCTGGTGATTGAGTATTTAAATATATATTTATCATTCGAGCTACGGCATATTGGCTATGCACGACATTATATAATTCCCGATGCTTATCCTTATCCATTATTCCCTCATACAAAATATCGAATAAACAATAAAAGTATTGAGGAAAACGTCTCCAATGACTTATGGCAGACTCTTCTAAAAGATTAAACCAACTTGAAACGAAACGTCCTACAAGTGTTTGATCTGCTCTAACAGGTACGTCTCCCTTTGAATCTTCTTTACCGCCTTCATCACTACCATCTTGTGTAACAGCATTAGCGAACCCATGCAAAGCATTTTCGGAAGCAATCTTAACAAATGTATTTACATCATCATTATCATCTGATGAAGGAGCAGAGTCATCCATATTGTCATTTTGTGCACTTGATCCAGATTTTTTGGTAATATCTTTAATAATAGAATTCGTAATATCATCCTCATTTGAGTCATTGGAGTCATCGGCTGAATCCACTATAACATCAGGAGGCGAATCTTCGAAATCAGATGCTGTGTACGTCTGTTTATTGTTATCAATGCTCTCATTTTTTGTACCGCGCTTGTTGCCATTCTCATGTCTTTCAGCATCCACATGCGAAGCCCAATTATTTCGTTCACTGGAGCTCGAAGAATCTTCCTCCTCTGACCCATAACCATCACCCACATAATCTTCATCATCATCCTCATCGTCTTCGTGCTCATCATCAACCCAATCTCCATCAGCCAGACTCAGATTCGTATATTCCCCACCGGAGCAAGATATGTAATCGTCTCTCTTAAATTTAAATTCTGCGGCGTTAATCATTGCTTTAACAGCGGAACTTAACAATTGCGATACAAATACCCGAGAGCTCACTATTGTGCATTTGAGCAAAAACAATTTGATGCGACATTTATTCTTTTTCTCTTTCCCTGTGCTTTTTGATAAAAACCAATTTAAAAACCATTTATTTATATTGTAATTTTCCTTCACTGTATTCATTAAAAACTGTAAAAATTTACTATCATTCTGTCGAACATCTTTCGAATTTGAGTATAACAAAATGTTAAAAACATAATATGTGCAGAGTTCAAATAGTTGGAACTTCCGGCGATCTGCTGCTTCATCCGATTCATCAGCATCAACTATTAAAATCTTTTCGATTGCATTACAGAGAAAAGATGCATAGTAGCCATCGTATAAAGTTGCTAATTTTCTAAAATTTATTTTGTCTAGTTCAATTTCCTCCTCTATTTTGCTTGGGATACCAACATTTTCTTCACTATATGATTCATTGGGTTTCACGGAATTCGCGTCGCTAGAGTCTGCATTCGAGTTATTCAATTTTCGCCGTTTGTTTCCATCATCAACATTAATTTTGTTTGTTATCGTATCACCATCAGAACTGTTTTCCTTAGATGTATCATCTAATTGGTTTTCTTGTTCATAAAACAATATAAACGCATTTTTAACAATAGGAAATCTTTGCGCATACCCTCCATAGCATTCTTGCGGTATATTCTTAGTGTCAAAATTGTCCACTTCATCATCGTTAAATTTCAACCAATTATTTGCTGGGCTTATATTATAGTTGCCTTTTTTGCTTTGTATGAAGATTTCTTCTGTTCCTTTCATTTTTTCTCTGTCTTTGATGTATGAATAATAATGACCAGCATTTGCACTACCTGAGTGTATCAAAATACCACTTAATTTAAACACAGTGGTAACATTATTAGCTCCATTTGCCATATTCTGATTACTGTTATTATTATCTGCGTCAGACATATATGGTTGCATGTCCAATAGTGTCGGAAAGACATACTTATCGTTCAATTTTACTTTTTGGAATGTATCGTAATTTAGTTCAAATCGTTTCAACTGTAAAACTAGCACAGGTGGTAACCGCTTTATTCGCAGTCTCTTTATCGCCCGTACCTTCTTATCTAAGACGTCATCATAATATGAATTTTCACCCTGTAAAATTTCATCTTGTATTAGCGTCGAAAGACTAGTTTCGACATTTGCATTGTTTTTCACTTCCAGCCTTAAAGTGTAAAATGGTTCAGTACGTTCCTTTAAACGATTATTATCATCCAAAATTATCATCTGATGGGCATATTCACCATAAAAACAGGTTTTTATGAAGTCAGATGCATTACCATCACTTCGACTATTGTTATTTGCATTGTCCTTATTCTGTGCTTTCTTTTTTGCAATACCCGCATACTTAAGACTTGTTTCTAACTTGTCTAAAAATATAGATAGAAATTCACCTGCATCATTTTGATCAAATACATCACTATCCAACATAAAAAATCCATCCGGTTTATTTCGACATGCGTTCACAAATGATATTGGATCATAAGCCTTACGCGGGCTGTGTTTTAGAAAGGCAAACATTTTTTTCAATTCGTATAGAAATGCTATCAACTGAGGTCCGTACTTTAGCTTGCCCTTTCCTTCCTTTTTATTTACTTCATTATGCAATTCGATATCTTCTTTCGTCAATTCATCGCAATTTAAAATAGTTTCCCTAAATTGTGGAATCATGAAAAATTGCTGTAATAAGCTGTTCATATAACAAGTGCTGCCTTGATTATACAATCCAATGTATCCAACATTTTCATCGCGCTCTTCATTATCTATTGAAAATTGCCATTGATTTTGTGGCACATTGTCGCTTCCCTGAATCTCTAAAAGTTTAGAGTGAATATCGTTTTCAGAAAACTTTGTTTTTGGGTTCTCATTTAACTTCCATAACCACAGTAAAACACTGAAAGCATATTTTTTTGACTCGGGGGGGATACAAAATGCTTCTTGATCGAAATTAAATAAAACAATATTTAGCATATTCGATTGCAATTTGCTTAATGTGTCCTTCCATCCCGTACTTTTCAACGTTACACCACTGCTGCAAATAAATTGAAGTAAATTTAAGTATATATCTATAACAGACAACAAACCGAAAATGTATTGATCTGAAATTGCACGATAGGAATTGTCCAGAAGTGCTTTAGCAAATAATGCTTCACAATCTGCCAAAATATGTATAATATTTTCGCTCTTTCCTGTATCGCCAGACGATAAGATTTGATTAAAGTTTTTGCTTACATTTCTAAAGCTGGCGAGATATTCATAAGCTAAATTACTACGCGGATCAATTGTCTGAATCAATGGATATGCTAGATTGAGAAAATGGAGAATATCGTCTGCGTTTAACCCGATATTGATGCATCTTGACTCGGTTTTTTGTTCTTTGCTTTCTAACTTCAATACTTTGTGTGATAAAAATATGCCAATTCGTTGACGAATATCTCGTTCCACACAATCGTGTAATACGTACATTAATTTCATAAAATTATCCGCAGTAAGAAATTTATGAATAAAATGTGCCCCGTTCTTCCTCGAATTACCATCTTCTCCAACACTTACTACTTTTGCTACAATCAAATCATATATTGAGGAGAGCAAGCTTGTTGCACCAACCACTAAACCTTTATATACACGATTCTTTTTTAACATAGTGATTCCATAGGCATGGATTACATTTACTGCAATTGATGCAATTTCATATAAGTGATCTTCATTGTAAAATTGATGGGCCGGGTTTATGTTGTCAATGCTTCCAGCCAGGGGAAACTTTTTATAGATGCTCGCAGGCAATAAAATTTCAATAAAATATTGAAGTATTTCTATTGACAAGTGAAATAACTTTATCGAATAGTTTGATTCAAGAATATTTACATCATTCTGCAAAGCTGCTAATCGTTTTTTTACAATGGTTTCAATGGCACCTAAACCTCCGCCATTTAAAAATGATCTTTTCCAACTGTCGATTTTTTGGAAATTAATAGTGTTTTTCTCTTCATTCATATAAACAAAAGGAAACGATGGCATGATGTCAGGGGTAAAAATTAATTTCCAAACAATTTCCAAAGTGTACAACAATGTTGTATTTTGTTGAAGTCCATTAATGTCGCCATTACCAACTAAATTGAGCAAATTACCAACATTGTCGTAATGTTTTGTCAATAGATCCCGGCTTGTACATGCGCGCTGTAACAAATTCCATGCCTTTGTCACTACAGCTTCATATCGATGATTTAACAAAGAAAACAATTTCTCAAAAAATGGTGAAGTTGACAATATATATGATGTCTCGCTACGCTTTATCATGGGTTTTCGAATGATTTTTTTCAAGGCTGATGTAGTTGTTGTGGTCGTGCTACTAGTATTGTTGTTGAGGGCATTGTAATTCATCATATTTAAATCAACACTCCCTTCGTCATTTTCTTGGTCAATTTCGATGACATCGTCTTCTTGTTTAGATTGAACAAATACTAAATTTAATTGATCTTTTTCAATATGTCTATCATTTGTAAAAAATCTATATTCTCCAATTATATTTCCAGTGTCACCCGTTCCGCCCAGAAGCGATGAAGATATTGTTCGTTTATGATATCTTAAAATAAAATCCTTCTCGTTCCAGGATGGTATGTTAATCTTGTCCTCTTTCAAAATTCGCTGAAAACAATTTTTTATAATCCCCTTTTCACTTGCCACTTTCAGAATTTTTTTTCTAACTTCGTTGATATTTTCAAAACAGTAAAGTTCTATTTCGGGAATGGTACTAATATCGAAAGAAAACGAATTATTTAAAAATTCTGTTATATATCCAACCTTAACAAATGCTTTGCGGTCTATATTCCTTGTAATGGAATGTGAAAATTTCTTATTTCCCATCCCATATTCATGTTTTTCCATTAATAACATTAATAGGTCAATTAGGTTAGTAATTGCAGTATAATTTGCAATGTTATCATTTGTGTCGTTTACGTTTTCGTCAACGCCCGCCATCTTAATATCCACGTCTTCCTTGCGAACAGTATCTTGTAACAGGTCTAAATGCACAAAGACATCAGACAGTAACTTAGTCCGAGTTTCTAATAAACTAAACGTTTCCTCTGAATTTTCAGTTTCATATAATTCAATTAAAAAACATTTTGCATCATGATTCAAATTGGGATCAGCGCTGAACTTAATTAATTCCCACATTTTTTCTAAACCTTCAAATTTCAAATTTAAGAGATTTGTGAGAATAACAGTTGTAGCGTCGAAAATCGCAGATGGCTCCCGTAAATTTTGAATTTTCGTCGTTCGCGTTGTCTGGTATTCTAAATTCGCCTTATTGATCAAGCAAAAGTAACTCTTGTATGCTGCAAAGGAACGTGTGCTGAAAAATTCATTCTTAATACTACATAGCTGACGAAATATAATATTTAACAATCTCTGTTTCTTTTCCTCATTCTGATCTCGGCCAAAAAATGTATCTGGCGATAAACTGTAAATAAATAAATATGTGACCCACATATCAGTATATTTTGGCATGGTATCTTGCCATAATTTTTCAATATATGATTCGCTAATTACATATAGTGAGTTTTGAAGCAAATGCGTCAAAAGGTCGCAATATGCTTGCACCTGATTTTTATTTGTTTTACTTGAATTGCAATAATGCTCAATACCATCTAATAACATGTCAAATATCTTATCGTTCTCTTCCATTTTTGAAAAAACGGCGTGAAATTCTTCAATGGTATATTGATCATCATCTGATCCCTTTTTAGTATAGTCGACGTGATTGTCCAGTAAAGCTTTAAACACAGCCAGTCCCTTGCTTGGCTCTAATTTGTATAATTTAATCGATTCAATAATTTGTACAGTTAAATCATCTAAATATCCACGATTAAATACAAGTGGATTCCCAATCATCGCCATTATCATTTCCGTGGAACAATCTTGTAACATAGATGGTTTGATAGCATTTCTACTTTTTGTATTTGTCAAATCTTCTCGAAATATAAAAGATAAATTCATTTTTCCGTATGCCTCAAAACATTGATCTATATCATATAAACTGCAATATGGATTTCTAATTCTACTATTGTGAGTGCTATCAAGCGCATTCATATTGTTATCTGAATTGTTTGAGTTGCTATTAGTAGCAATAGCCGTAGTACTAATACTACTGTTACTACTACCAGCAGCAGCTGTAGTAGTAATCGTAGAAGTAGTGTTGTTGTTACTGACATCTTTACGATTCTTCCTCTTCTTTTTCTTATTTTTTTTAATAGCTTCACCCTTTGTTTTTATTAATTTACATACTTTCTGATGAATTTGTCTTAAAAATATCAGAAAGGATTTCTCTCTGTATTGTTCTGGTGATAGTGAGCCGATTAAATTTTCCATCAAAAAGATAGTATTTTTACAATGAAAAATTCTTTTTGAATTGAATAACGCATGTATGACACAATCATATACAATTCGTCTTTCATTTTCATTTTTATCTTTCATGGAATTCCATATTAATGTAAGATGCTTTTCTGTCACAGCATTTAAATGACAATGAAATGCTATTAAATCACCGGATTTTTTAATTACTTCTGCATGAAAAACGTTTTCAAAAACAATCTGGAAAATGTTATATTTTGCTAAGCCATTTAGCATATCTCCAAGGTTAAAAAACTGCCATTCTACATTGAAAGGATCCATATCCACCATGTACCTATAATCGTTTTCATTTATCATATACCCTTCTGTTGTCGCAGAATTATCATTATGTGAATTTTCAATATTGTTACATAACTTAGCACAATAATTCATTGCACATAAGCGTTTTTCCAAGAAGGATGAATTCAATAATTTATTAATTACACCTAACTGCTTATCAAGAAAGACGTCAAAATGCTTATCAGCAAATATTCTTGTGTGAATGATTCCAACAATATGCAGCATTTGTTCGATTACATTGTTCTCTTCCAATTTTAATAAATTTTCAGCCATATTTATAAAATGGTTGCATATTTTATCAGACAATGTTAAAAGCAACGGTTGTATGGTTGCGATTTGAAATTCCGATCCACATAGTCCTGGTTCCCCCGTGCGGCGAATTCGTTTGTTTCGCTCACTAGCGAGCAAAACAGTTTTACAAAATTCAATGTTTACATTTGTCCCATAGAAAGCGTGACATTCTGTTATAACTTTGTATAAACTTTCAAAGCCATTTGTATTTTGCGTTGATATTTTTCTATTTCCAGCAAATGACTCAATTAAATGATCGTACACAGTCATTGTACGGCCATTTTGTAATTCGATCTCTTCATACATTTTATGATTCGTATCCAAAAAGCATTTGCACATGTCCACAAATCCAGTACATACAATTTGGATCTCATTTCGAACCTCATCGCTTTCCTCCGTTACTGATATAAACTTCGAATTCTCTTTCCATTTTAAAATCATATGTATGTATATGCTCATGACAAATGCAATGTTTCCTAAAAATTTCGTACTCAAATTCAATACATTAGTATCCTGTATCTCTTTGCTTAAGATACATGTATTTACAATTGATCTTTGAGTCTTTCTTTTTTGCCTTTGGTTTGGAAACGTGTGGTTGCGTTGAAACATAAAATTTATAGTATTAAAAACAGTTAAACGGCAGTTGTCACTTACTCTTGATACTTCGTCATCTCGAACAACTATAAAATTTACCAGACTTAAAAGTCCCTCATTGAAGTATTCCAAACAAGATAGCGTAGGCGGGTCTTGCTTTTTGAAGTCCCACTTCTGGAATAATTCAGCGTATTCACCACATTTTTCAAGCACTTGTTGGTCATGAAATGAGGATTGGTTATCGTTATTATTATTATTGTTGATATTATCATTACTGTTGTTATTGTTGTTACTATTATTATTATATTCATTATTATATTCATTATCATGAACGTCATCATTCACATTTGGATCAATATCATCGTCGGTGGGAACGTTATCATTATCAATATATTTTTGGGTATTCCTTGGCCTATCATCATCATCATTGATATTTTTATATATATCCCATTCATTGTCGTCATTACTGTCATTTTTATCATTATTAGTTTGATCTTCAACATCTATATTGTTTTGTGTTGAAGACGAAGACGACATTATTTTTAGTTTAAAGTATCTTTTAGTATTTTTACTTAATTACTCACAATTTATGTTTGTATAGTATATATATATAGGGTATACTGTACGATGAGACGTAATTGCGTCTCAATTATAATACAATAATATATATGTTTATATAGTGTAAATAATATGTATCAATCAAAATCTTCTAATGATGTATGTTGTATGATATGTATTATTTACCATTAGCAACGTGCTTTAATAAAAGATATATATGTCCTAATTCCACTAATTCCGTAATATATATTGATGTTAATTCATTTTTCAAAAAGTAAGTAGTTTTTTGGTAAAATGACAAACATTTCTTATGATACTACGTGCCTACTAATACTGGCTTAATACCACAGGCCACCTCTGCTTCTGTGCTGTGTCCCCAACCCTAACAACCCCTCTCCCAATGGTATTTCCCTCGTAGAGAGTGAGGGCTCCCTTGGTAATAATAAATACCAAAAAT
>MDTB01196927.1_pt1 | contig 12012 bp, 11 predicted proteins | sample 811161 | NCBI WGS metagenome assembly MDTB01 (sample SAMN05326650, study PRJNA326480) | marine metagenome | isolation source: seawater | place: Mediterranean Sea | collected 2009 | reverse complement strand
TGAACTTGTTTTTAACTATATATCCAAGATTGGATTTTCTTCTTTGGTTATCAAAATAAATTTTGTTTGATTGATTTCTGTCTATTATTTTGATATTCTTAATTGGTTCTGCGTAATTACCAATTTCGTTCCAAATATTTATTTCTTCAAGAAATTTTTTCGTACCTTCCGAAATTGCTGTTGTCCTTTTGTCTAAAATATTTTTATGATTAAATTTAGTATTTTGCTCTAAAACCACCACTTTATTGCCAAGTTTAGAAAGTGAGTAGGCTGTAACAGCTCCTATTAACCCCCCTCCTATTATATTTATATTTGATTGAATTTCTTTCATAATTATCTTCGAATTACCATAATCTAAATGTATTACAATCTAACTATATGTTCAAGTATGGTTCTTTTAGAAATTTTATTCTTAAATTTTTTGCGGGCATAGCTTTATTTGGATTTGGCTCAGTATATCTCCTTAGTTTGTTTTCATACTCTCCAAGTGATCCTGGTTTTAGTCAATTAAATTATAATATTAATGATCCTGAAATTAAAAATTATATGAGTTTTTTTGGAGCGTATTTATCTAGTTATTCATTAATATTTATTGGTACACTTAGTTATTTATCCGCTATTTTTTTAACTATAGAGGGTTCAAAGCTTTTTTTAGGCATTGAAAACCGATTAGTAATTTTAAAATTTCTATCAAATTTATTAGGAATAATTGTTATCAATGTTTCCTTAAGAACAATTGAAGAAATTTATTTAGAAAAGGGTTTAATATCACAATTCATAATTGATTTATTTTCGAATGTGGATTTAAATTTTTTAGAAAATATTTTTATCTATTTCATTATAAATCTTTTACTTTTTTTATTTGGTGTTTATTTATTGCTTTTATCTTTTAATATAAAAATATCTTGGATAAATAAGGTTTATTCTTTTTTAAAGATAGTTAAACATCTTAGATTTTTATTATCTATATTCGGTTTATTAAAATATTTAAGATTTAATACAAGAACTACTAAAAAAACCGTTAAGAGTGAACCTACTATTAAAAAAAGAAATTATGTAAACTTAAGTAATAAAAATATTATTAAAACTAAGCCTAAAAAACAACTTGAGTTTGAAAATTTTAGCTTTTCCCTTCCATCAAAAGACCTTCTTTCAAAATCAAATTTAAAACACAATAAAAGTAGAGAGCTGGATAAAATAAATACTGAGGCTGCTTTAAAGTTAGAAAAAACACTTTCTGAATATGGTGTTGAGGGAAAAATCGTAGGTTTTAGCAGTGGACCAATTGTAACTTTATTTGAGTTTATTCCTAATGCAGGTATAAAATCTAGTAAAGTAATAGGTTTATCAGATGATATAGCTAGAGCAATGTCATCTATTTCAGCTAGAATCTCAACACAGCCTGGAAAAACAAGCCTGGGTATTGAAATTCCAAACACAAAAAGGGATGATGTTTTTTTTGGTGATCTTGTTGAAAAGGAAGAATTTGAAATAAACAACGACTCTCTTACACTAGCTCTTGGTAAAGACATATCAGGAAAAAGCATTTTCGCAAATTTAGAGAGAATGCCCCATCTATTAATTGCAGGAACAACTGGCTCAGGAAAATCAGTTGGTATTAATACAATGATACTAAGCATTCTATATAAGTTTAAACCAAATGAGTGTAAATTAATTCTGATTGATCCTAAAATGTTGGAATTGAGTATTTATGAAGATATTCCTCATTTATTAACCCCTGTTGTTACAGATCCCAAAAAAGCAGTATTTGCACTTAAGTGGGTAGTAAGAGAAATGGAAAATCGATACAAATTAATGAGCTCTTTGAATGTAAAAAATATAGATTCTTATAATGATAAAGTTTTACGAACTATTTCATCTGGAAGAAAATTATATAGAGAGGTCCAAACAGGTATAGATGATGATACCAGAATGCCAATAATTGAAAAACAAGAAATTGTTCTTGAAAAAATGCCTTTTATTGTTGTTGTTATAGATGAAATGGCGGATTTAATGATGGTAGCTGGCAAGGAAGTTGAGTCATTAGTGCAAAGATTGGCACAAATGGCTAGAGCTTCTGGAATTCATTTAATTACAGCGACTCAAAGGCCTAGTGTTGATGTAATTACTGGAACAATAAAAGCAAATTTCCCAAGTCGGATTAGTTACAAAGTATCTAGTAAATTTGATAGCAGGACAATTCTAAACGAAATGGGGGCTGAACAATTACTGGGAAGTGGGGATATGTTATTTTTAGAAAATGGTGGAATAATAAAAAGACTTCACGGTGGTTTTGTTTCAGAAAGTGAGGTTGATAAAGTTGTTACTCACATAAAAAAACAAGCTACATTTGATTATAAAAAAGAAATTTCTTTATCTGAAGAAGGTTTGGGTTCTTCACTTAAGGAAGATTTACTATCAACTAATAATGATGATTTCTATAATAAGGCTGTTGATATAGTTATTAAACAACAAAAGGTCTCAACCAGTTACATACAAAGATACCTTCAAATTGGTTATAATAGAGCTGCAAGAATTGTCGAAAAAATGGAAGAGGATGGTATTATAAGTGAAGCAAATAATGCGGGTAAAAGACATGTTCTTAAAAAATGAAGTTAATTTAGTAATTATTTTTATAACTATTTTTTTTTTTAATTCCTGAAAAGGCTTATTCAACATTAGAGAGTAAAAAAAAGGTATTAAATCATTTAAGTTCACTAAAATATTTTTCTGCTTCATTTTTACAAAATGACGGGAGTAATTTAAGTGAGGGCAAAGTATATATAGGGGAAAAAAGAGTTAGAGCAGAATATTTTTCTCCAACAAAAATTGTAATAATTTTAGATGAAGATAAAGCTATGTATTATAATTATGAGCTTGATGAGGATGAGTTTTTTAATCCAAAAAAAACAAATGCTTGGTTTTTTTATGATATTTTTAGAAATCCAGATTTTTTTAACGATGGTTCAATGGAATTAAAAAATAATGAATTAATTCTCAAAAAAACTGGTTTTGACAATGATGAAAGAAGTTTTCTTATTAAGGTATATTTTGAAGAAAACCCGATGGTATTAAGAGCGGTGGAAGTTCATATTGACGAAAATTTTCTTAAATTATCAATATTCAATCATAGTTATAATGAGCAATTTGATAAAGATTTTTTTAAACTTATAAACCCTAAATTTTTAAACTAAACGCTAATTAACAGCCTTTCATTTTTAGATCGAATTTGTACGTCAGTTTTTACTTTGTTCATTTTTTTACGAATTCTGGTCAGGTGGCTTTCAAGTGAATTTGTTTCAACATTTGATTTAATGTTTAGAATATTCTTCTTTATAATACTCTTAGTTGTTTCTTTTTCGCTTATCAAAAAACATAAAATTTCAAACTCAACTTTAGTTAAGTAACAAAAAGAATTATTATTTAAGTTTGTCAACTTCTCATTGTCAATTGATATATCATGAAAACTAACTTTTAAATTATTAATAAAGTTTTCAATCGTATTTTTAATGTGATCAATTGATGTTGGACACTTTAAAATTTTTGTGTTTTTATTTACATCTGATTTATTAATTTTTGTGTTTGATATTATTAAGCAATTATAATGTAAATTTTTAAGATTAATTAAGCCCATATCTTTGTCGTTGTTTAAAATAATAATATTTAATTTTAAATTTTGATTATTATAATTAATGTCTTCAATTTTCTTATAATTAATTTCATACTGAAAGAGAGTTTCTTCTAAAAATTTTTTAATTCTATTGCTTGAAAATATATTTATTTTATTTTTCATTATCTCTTTCCAAATAAAATTGTCCCAAGCCTTATATATGTTGGATTAAACTGTAATGCTTTTTCATAATCACCACTCATTCCAATACTTAATTCTTTAATTTTGTTTTCATTCGCTAAAAAATTAAGTTTAGTGAAATGATAAACGGGATCATCGTCAATTGGGGGAATACACATTAAACCACAAATTGACAGTTTCATTTCATTTTTTAAAAAAATTAAAAAATCTTTAGTATCTTCAGGAAAAATACCGCTCTTTGATTTTTCTTTTCCAGTATTAATTTGAAGAAAAATTTTTTTATTTCCAAGCAAATCTCGGTACTTGGAAAATTCTTTGGCGATTTTTTCTCTATCTAAAGTGTGAAACACATCAAATAAATCTATTGCAGCTCTGACTTTATTAGACTGTAGGGGGCCAGTTAAGTGAAGTTCAATCTTTGGATTATTTTGTTTCAATTGTAGGAATTTATCTTTTGCTTCTTGTACCCTATTTTCTCCAAATATTTTTACTCCGTGATTTACAGCTTCTAAAACACTTTTAAGAGGGTGATTCTTTGATATTGCTACAATTTCACTAGTTTTATTAGTTTTTTTTAAAAAACCTTTGATTTCTCTATATTTATTAAAATTAAACATAATAATTGTTGTAAAAAAACAACACGGTGTAAAAAAATATAATAAATCATTAAGCTTTTTTTGAAATTTATTCAATTTTTAAATAATACCCTCATTAATACAAGTTTGTTTCTTGTATTTAATGAATATTCATTAACTCAAAAGGAGTAATTATGAAAAAAGAACTATTAATGGGAACTGCTCTTGTTTCAACGCTTGGTGCTGCTTCAGTTGCTGAAGCTGTAACAGCTACAATGAGTGGTAACCACTCTACTGGTATGGAATTTGATTCACCAAATGGTGGAACAGATACTAATGCTCAGATTAATGATAACAACTTTACTGTTTCATTATCTGAAACTACTGATGGTGGTATGACTATTTCATCAAGCTTTAAAGTTATGGATGAAACTACAAAAGTAGATGGTGACGCTGGATTTACTTTAGCGTTTACTGATGGATCAAAACTTGATCTATTAAATGCTGGTAACGCATCTGGTTCACACGCTGTATCTGTTCCAGGATCAGCTGGTGATGAGGGTGTAGCTACTACATCTACTAACATGGGTCAGAATGATTTAGATTTTGCTACTACTGACACTGTATATGGTCTTGAGTATCATACTGCAGCTGATTTTTTTGCAGACGGTCTATCAATGTCTTTCTCTGCTTCAACTGATAATGGTGCAAATGCACTTTCAGCTGACACTTACAGAACAGACAGTCACGTAGCGGTTGGTGCAACTTATGTAACTGATCTTGGTGATACTGCGTTAACACTAGGTGGTGGTATTTCACAATCTGACGGTTCAACTTCTGGTACTGCTGTTGCTAATGATACCGGTGGATTCCACGTTGGTGTTAGTGCTGTAACTGGTGACTTAACTGTTGCTGCAGGATTTGCTGATGGTGACGTGGCTGGTGCAGGCCGTGCTTCAGCATTGCAATATTCTGGTGAAGTTACAAAAGTTGGTGTTAAGTACGTAACAGGTGATCTAACATTTAATGTTGGTTACTCTGCTGGTGAATCAACTGACAATACTGCTGGTAACAGCGGTGGATCTTCTGACTCACTAGATACTACTTCAGCAAGTGTATCATACGCTGTTGCTTCAGGTGTAACTGCAATTCTTGGTTATACTTCTGCAGAAGCAAGTGACGAAGGTGTGTCAACTAATGACGGATCTGCATGGTACATTGGTGCTAATATGTCATTCTAATTAAAGATTTTATATCTTTGAAAACGGCACTTTAACGAGTGCCGTTTTTTTTATGTTTTACATTTAATGCTCAATACAATATTTAGCTTCTAATGTTTATGTTGAGATTAATACTTCTTCTAAGTGTTTTTTTTCTAATCTCCTGTAATACCAATAAAAGTGAAGAGGAGATGGAAGAATTATGGTCAAAAGCTCAAACAAGGCAAGCTATCCTGGATAGATCAGGAACTAAATTTAATTCTGCAATAGATCCGGATCTGGCAATGAAAGATGCAGAAACAAGACTGCAAAGTGGTGGTGGTTTGTTTGGTAAGGGTGGTTTATCTTTTGGTGGTATTTTAAATAAGGGTGAAGATAATTCTTCTAGTTCGATTAATAACAATATGTCAGTAAATGTTTTTTTGTGGAGAGGAGCTTTAGAAACAATAGATTTTATGCCATTGAGTTCTACAGACCCAATAGGAGGAACTATCATTACTGATTGGTATTCTACTGCAAATAATGAAAACGAGAGATGTAAGCTCAATATTTTTATAACTGGTAAAAGTCTAAAAACTGAAAATTTGAAAGTGACTTCATTTTGCCAAGAATTTAAAAATCAAGTCTGGGTAAACAAAGATATTGACGACGAAAATAATATCAAAATTGAAAACGCTATTTTAAATAAAGCTAAAAAATTAAGACTTCAATTAAGCTAAAAGTGTCATCTAGATACAATCATAAAGTAGTTGAAAAAAAATGGCAGCAAGTCTGGTCTGATAATGAGGTATTTCAAACATCAAAAGAAGCTAATAAAAAAAAATATTATGTTTTAGAAATGTTTCCTTACCCATCTGGAAAAATTCATATGGGGCATGTAAGAAACTATACATTAGGCGATGTTGTTGCAAGGTATAAAAGGATGAAGGGGTTTAATGTGCTACACCCGATGGGTTGGGATGCGTTTGGTCTTCCTGCAGAAAATGCTGCATTAACAGAAAATAAACACCCTGAAGACTGGACTTATAAAAATATAAAAACAATGAAAGATCAATTATTACAAATGGGTTTGTCTTTAGATTGGACAAGAGAAATTGCTACTTGCCATCCTGAGTACTATAAACATGAGCAAAAATTTTTCATTGATATGTTTAAGGCTGACCTAGCTTATAAAAAAGAGGCAGAGGTAAATTGGGATCCTGTTGATAAAACGGTATTAGCAAACGAACAAGTAATTGATGGACGGGGGTGGAGATCTGGTGCTTTGGTTGAAAAAAAGAAACTGTCTCAATGGTTTTTAAAAATTAGTAAGTACTCAGATGAGCTTTTAAAAGATTTGGATAATTTAAAGGACTGGCCAAACAAAGTAAAGGTTATGCAGTCAAATTGGATTGGCAGATCTATAGGGGCAGAGATAGATTTTAAAATTGCACAAAGTGATAAAAAAGTTAAAATTTTTACTACAAGGCCTGATACAATTTTTGGAGCAACTTTTTTAGCCTTATCTACAGAGCATGAGTTAGTTTTAGAAGCCTCTAGAAATAATAACAAACTAAAAAGATTTATAGAAGATTGTAAAGGTATAAACCCTGATAAAGATAAAAAGGGGTTTGATACAGGTTTGTTGGCCAATCACCCGTTCATTAAAGAAAAAAAAATACCAGTATTTGTGGCTAATTTTGTTTTACAAGAATATGGGCTTGGGGCAATTTTTGGTTGCCCAGCACATGATCAAAGAGATTTAGATTTTGCTAAAGAATACAATCTTGATGTAATACCTGTTGTACAACCATACGATTTAAAAGAGAATGATTTCAAAATTGGCAATGAGGCATTTACTGACGATGGAACGATAATTAATTCTGAATTTCTAAATGGATTAGATGTTAGTAATGCTAAAAATAAAATCATTATTGAAATTGAGAATAAAAAAATTGGAAGAAAAAAAATAAATTTTAAATTAAGGGACTGGGGAATATCGAGACAAAGGTTTTGGGGCTGTCCTATACCTATAATTTATAGAGAAGATGGAAAAATATTATCTGTTGAAGATGAAGAGTTGCCAGTTAAGCTTCCCGACATCAAAAAGTTTAATGAATCATCAAGTGCTTTAAATAATATTTCAGGCTGGAAAGAGACTGTATGCTCAAAAACAGGAATGAAAGCTTATAGAGAAACAGATACATTTGACACTTTTTTTGAGTCATCCTGGTATTATTTTAGATATTGTAATGCAAGACTAGATAAGCCTTTCGATAAGTCTGACATTGATTATTGGCTACCTGTAGATCAATATATTGGTGGGGTTGAACATGCTATTTTACAACTTTTATATTCAAGGTTTTTTACTAAAGCCTTAAGAGATTTAGGTTACTTTAAACTGAACGAACCTTTTAAAGGACTGTTTACACAAGGGATGGTAACTCATATTACATATAAAAACAAAAATGGTGAATGGGTAGAACCAAAAGATATTGAGAAGCTTGAAGAAACATTAAAAGATAAAAATGGTTTAAGTGTAGAAACCGGAAAAGTTGAAAAAATGAGCAAGTCAAAAAAAAATGTTGTTGATCCGAGTGATATAATTGATTTATACGGAGCTGATACAGCAAGGTGGTTTATGTTGTCTGATAGCCCCCCAGAAAGAGATCTCCAATGGACCGAAACGGGCATTGCTGCTTCATATAAATTTATAAACAAATTGTACGAATTGATAGATAGATTTATCAACTACAAATCAAATAATCAAAAAGACAGTAGAGATATAATAGAAGCTTTGAAAGAAATTACTAATCAAGTGTCAGAAAATATTGAGTTGTTTCAATTTAATAAATCAGTTGCTAAAATTTATGAATTTGTAAATATTCTTAATGAAGCTTTGAATAACGACAGACTATCAAAAAAAGATTTAAAATGGTCATTAAAAAAATTATCGATTATTTTACAACCATTTGTTCCTCACATAAGTGAAGAAATTTGGTCAAATCTTGGAAATAGCAATTTATGTATTAATGAATTATGGGTCAATGAAAATATAAAGAAAAAAAATAAATTAAAAATCGCTATACAAATTAATGGTAAAACAAAGGATGTTATTGTGATTGATGAAGAAATGTCAGAAAAGGAAATTTTATCTCTCGTAAAAAATAGTGAAAAAATTAAAAAAAATCTAATTGGAAAGAATATATTAAGAGAAATATATGTTCCGGGTAAAATTGTAAACTTGGTTATTTGATGTCTAAGATATTTATTATTCTTCTAACTTTTATTATTAACTCATGTGCTCAAATTGATTTTGTTTACGAAGATGAAAAAAATCTTATAAACCCTCTTTATGAAAAGGTGATTGTTAATGTTACTGGTTTAGAATTAGTTTATATCAATTCTTATGTTCCAGTTTTTTTTGGAAATAATAAAAATCATCATTTTGATCTTTTAGTTAATATAGAAGAGAAAAAAACTAAAAAATCTGTAGAATCAAATCAGGCAACTTCGAATCTTATGTATGAATTAAGATTCTTTTACAAATTGGTATCAAAAAAGGAAAACTGCGTTACATTTGAAAAAAAAATACTTTCATCTTTTTCAATAATTCCAAAATCTGCTGGATATGATTATGGAACGGACTTCTCTATAGATAAAAAATATGAATTAGCTATTAATGATAACTTTAACCAGTTTATATCTAGCTTAAGAACTGTTGATATAAATAGCTGTCAATGAAGCTGGACCCGCTTAGTATATTATTAAACAAAGATCTAAACACTACTAATAAAATATATTTTATAAGTGGAAATGAGACGACTTTAATTGAAAAAATAAAGTCTAAAATTATTGAAGAATATAAAAAAAAATATGACATTCCACTAACAAAAATAAATACAATTGATAGTTTTGCTAATGGGGGTAGGTTGTTTGAAGATACAAAATTATTTTTAGTGGAAAATTGTAATGGATTGGGAGAAAAAGCCTTAGACAAAATTCGAAGTGAAAAAGATATATTTATCTTTGCCCAAGAAAATTCACAAAAAATTAAAAAAATAAAAAATTTAATTTTAAAAGATGAGAATTCTTATTTAGTTGAATGCTATGAATTAGATAAAAGCTCTAAAACCAAAATATTTAATGAGATTTTAAATAAAACTAAATTAAAAATTGATAAAAATCTATATTGGTACCTAATTGAAAAGCTGGATAACAAATACGCTTTTTTTGAAGATAGTTTGAATAAAGTTATGCAACTAGACCAGAAAGATATTTCCTTTTCTAATGTTAGGAAGTTGTTATCAGCCAACAACTCAGGAAAAGAGAAAATTTTTTTTAATTTATTTAAGAAGAATAAAGAAATAATTGAAGATTATAGGGAGAAAATTGTTACTTTTTCAGATGTGAATGAGCTTTATTATTATTGTAGATTTTATTGCCAATTAATAATTGATTGTAAAAATGAGGAAGAATATAATAAAAAAATTCCAATTTACTTGTTCAGAGAGAAAAAATTTTTGATTGAATTTTATAGAAAATATACATCTAAGAAGAAAAGGTCTCTTTTAAATCTATTGTCTTCAACTGAAAAATCTCTTCGTAAAGATAATAATTTATCTTTAATTTCTGGTCTAAGATTTCTTTTAAGTATTAAGAAAATTACTATTTCTTAAGTCTTTTCATTAAATCATCCAACTGATTAAGGTCAGAATAATATAGCGTCAAAGAGCCAGAAGAGCCATTTTCGTTGAATTGTATTGATGTTTTAAGTCCTATTTTATCAGAAAGCTCTTTTTCAAGATCTAATATATTTGGATCTTTTGATCCTTTTTTTATTTTGTTTTTTTTAAATTCAGATGTTATTTTTTCTACCTGTCTAACACTCAGCTTTTTTTCAATTATTTCATTCGCTTTATTAATTGCATCGGGAACACCAATAAGTGCTCGGGCATGGCCCATAGACAAATCCCCACTTATTACCATTTGTTGTATTTTTTTATCAAGCTCTAGAAGGCGTAAGATATTTGAAATATGGCTTGGGCTTTTCCCAATCATTTTAGCAAGAGTTTCGTTGTTAATACCTTTTATTTCAATCAATCCCTTATATGCGTTAGCTTCTTCAATAACATTTAAATCCTCTCTTTGAATATTTTCAATTAATGCTGCTTCCAAAACATTGGTGTCATCAAGATTTTTAATAACACAATCTACTTCATGCATTCCATTCAGCTGGCATGCTCTCCACCTTCTTTCTCCAGCGATAATTTGAAATTGATTATCATCAGTCCGCTTTACAATTATTGGTTGAATTAGTCCTTGGTTTTTAATTGAAGATGAAAGCTCTTTTAACTCTTCATCCTTAAAATTTTTTCTTGGTTGTAAGGGGTTTGGTACTATTTGAGAAATATTAATTTTTTGAATTTCACTCCCATCTACATAGTTATTGTTAGGTGTTGATAAAAGAGCGCCTAAGCCCATGCCTAGTTTATTTTCTTTATTCATAATTTTTATTTTGATTTAAAATCACTTCTTTTGCAAGCTCAATATAGGCTAGAGCACCTGCGGCTTGTGTATCGTATACAAGCGCTGGTTTGCCATGACTTGGAGCCTCAGATATTTTAACATTTCTTGGAATAGTTGTTTTGTATACTTGATTACCAAAATGCTGCCTTACATCTTTTTCCACTAATGAGCTTAATGAATTTCTTTTATCTAACATTGTCAATAATATTCCTTCAATTTTTAAATCCTTATTAAAATTTTGTCGAATTAATTTAATTGTTTGCATTAACGATGAAAGGCCCTCAAGAGCAAAAAACTCAGACTGAAGAGGTATTAATGTGGTATTAGATGCTACTAGTGAATTAATTGTAAGTAAACCAAGTGCTGGAGGACAATCTACAAAAATAAAATCAAAATTATCAATCTCCGCAAATATTGATTTAAAGACATATTCTCTGTTTTCAAAATTTGTAAGCTCTACCTCCGCTGCAGCTAAATCTGTGTTTGCTCCAATTATTTTGAGGCCAGGAATTAATGTTTCTTTTATACCCTCTCTTAAAAGTTTCTTTTCATGAATCATTTCATAAATTGACGGTTTTCTTTCATCATAAGAAACCCCTAACCCTGTACTCGCATTACCTTGTGGGTCGGCATCGACAATTAAAACGTTTTTTTTCACTGCAGCTAATGAAGTGGCTAGATTTATAGTGGTTGTTGTTTTGCCAACACCGCCTTTTTGGTTTGATACAGAGATAATTTTTTTCACAGTTTTTTATATTTATTTATTTTTAGCACATATCCATCACCCTCACTTTGACTTGGATAAAGATTATATTCAAAGCTAAAGGATTTTTTTGCATCATGTATTTCTTTCTTAACACTTCTTCCTTTTAGAAAAAGCAGTGATGTATTTTTTTTA
>MDTB01060907.1_pt1 | contig 12012 bp, 13 predicted proteins | sample 811161 | NCBI WGS metagenome assembly MDTB01 (sample SAMN05326650, study PRJNA326480) | marine metagenome | isolation source: seawater | place: Mediterranean Sea | collected 2009 | reverse complement strand
TGTTCTTCCCACTTGTACTAGGTGTATGGTGGAAGAGAGCAAATGGACCTGGTGCAGTTGCAGGAATGCTTCTAGGATTAGCTTCTGGTACAGCGTATCTAATATGGGTACGAACTGGTGGAGCAGGATTCTGGGGTATAACTCAACTTACATTCGGAATAGTTGGATCATTAGTTAGCTTAGTATCTATGGTTGTTGTAAGTCTAATGACTGCAGAACCAGATACTGCTACACAAAAAATGGTTGATGAAGTACGTGTACCTAGCGGTAAAACAGTACTTGGTAAACAACACTAAATAATTATAATTTTAAGGGGCGATTTATTTCGCCCCTTTCAATTTTAAATTTCAAAGTTTCTTATGTCAGCAAATTTTCATCCTTTGGTATATTTAATTGATTATATAATGGGTATGATCATGTGGACACTTATCGGCAGAGTAGCAATGAATATATTTCAAAAAGAAGACTCAGGATTTTTTTTTATGAGAGTTTTTGTAAAATTAACAGATCCATTTATAAATATGTTTAGAGTTGTAACGCCTTCTTTTATAGTTAAACCCTTAATTCCATTATATGTAGCATGGTTTTTTTACATGTTCAGATTTTACCTTATGCCCTACCTATTAGGTTATTCGGTAATGGGTATGCTGTCTTTTCCTCTAGAAAGTGAAATTGCGACACAAATTTATCAAATTTTTGGTAAAAACTAATTCAAATTAAAAAGTAAAATTGATACTAGTAATATTGTAATCAATGAAAAAAATAAAAATTTCACCTTCGATACTATCAGCTGATTTTAGTCAATTAGGTAATGAAATTAAAAAGCTTGAAAAAGGCGGAGCTGATATGATCCACGTAGATGTTATGGATGGACATTTTGTTCCAAACCTAACAATTGGTCCTCCAGTTATTAAAGATTTAAGAAAATTTACAAAGTTACCATTCGATGTGCATTTAATGATATCTCCGGTACATAAATATATAAAAGATTTTGCCGAAGCAGGAGCAGATATTATTACTATACATCCTGAAGCAACTCAAAATTTGAGTCGATCAATTAATTATATAAAAGAATTAAAAAAAAAAGTTGGAGTATCATTAAATCCAGAAACAAAAATTAATATTATTTCTGATCATCTAAAAGAAATTGATTTAATTTTAATTATGAGTGTACATCCCGGATTTGGTGGACAAAAATTTATGCCAGAAGTTCTAGATAAAATTAAGGAACTTAAAAAAATTAAAGATGAAAAAGAATTAAATTTTGATATTGAAATAGACGGTGGTATTAATTTTGATAATAGCAAATTAGCTATACAAGCTGGTGCTAATATTTTAGTTTCTGGAACTACTATCTTTAAAAATAATGATGGAAATATAAAAAAAAATATTGATCTTTTAAAATCAAATTAAAATAATGATTTTTAGGAATCTACTGAATTATATAAATAAACTTTATATATTCTTAATAGAAAAGCTTAGGAAACTTTATTTATATTCAAATATTTACGATAAAAAAATATCCAAAATTGATCACAAAAACCTAGAATACAGACCTAGTCCAATAATATTAGATTGTATAATAAAAAATAATAACAGAAAAAATAAAATTGAAAATTTTTATTTTAATTCTATATGGAGTAATAAAGAAATTAAAAAAAAAGATTACAAAAATCTTCATAGTTTTTTTTGGTTATTTAGTCTGGACCTAAAATCATCAAAAAAAAATACACATCAAATTATATCAAATTGGATTAATAATAATGAAAAATATAATTCAAAAAGTTGGGATATTGAAATTCTTTCAAAAAGAATAATTTCTTGGATTTCTAATTCAAAACTAACATATGAAGATGGTGATCAAGAATATAAAAAAAAATTTAATAACATAATACTAAAGCAAATTAATCACTTAATATTTGAGATTGAGAGATCCACATGGGTTGATAATAAAATAACTGGATGTGCCGCTATAATATTGGCAGGTCTTTCATACAATGAAAAAACAAAGTATCTTGAATTTGGACATAATTTATTAAAAAAAATAATTAAACATTCACTAAATAGTGAAGGTTTTCCAAAGTCTCGAAATATTCGACAGTTAAATCTTTATTTAAAGTATTTTGTATTAATTAGAGAATTATTAAAAGAATCACAAACTGAAATACCTGAATATATAGATGAGGCTATATATTATTTTGGCCAAGCTTATTCTCTTACATCACAAAATTTAAATAGCACTATTCTTTTTAATGGGAATTATGAACTTACTAATGAAAGCCTTGATAAATATTTAAAAAGATTTGGATATATATTTAAAAATGAAAATAATGAAGTTGGTGGTTATGCTATATTAAAAAATAAAAAAATATCTTTAATTATGGATGTTGGCTCTAATCCTGAAAAAAAAAATTCAGAAAACTATCAAGCGGGTGCACTATCTTTCGAAATAATTTCAAATAATAAAAAACTGATATGTAACTCTGGTTATTATAAAGATTTTAGTCATCAACTTAATTATATATCAAAATCTACTGCATCACACAGTTGCTTGATCGTAGACAATCATTCTTCCTGTAAAATAAAAAAAAATAATGATGGAAGTTCAAAAGTAGAACAAGGATTAAAAATATTTAATAAATCTATAGATTTTAAAGAAAATTATTGGAGCATTATGTCAGAGCATGACGGATATAATAAAAATTATGGAATTATACACAATAGACAGATTGAATTTTTTTCAGAGCAAAATAAATTTCTTGGTACTGACAAACTGATTAAAAAAAAAAATTTTAAAAAATCAAATTTTGAAATTCGATTTCATTTAATGCCTAATACAAAAGTAATGAAAACACAAAACAATAAATCTATATTTATAGATCTTGAGAATGAAGGATGGAAATTTACATGCGATAATCATATAATAGATATAGAAAGTGGTCTATTTTTTGGAGAAAAAAATTCTTTCAAAGAAAATAAAAATATTTTTATTTCAGGCATGACACATAAAGAAAATCAGATTATAAAATGGGAATTAATCAAAATTACATGAAAAAAATTAAAAGAGCCTTAATTTCTGTATCTAATAAAGAAAATCTAAAGCCACTTTTAAAAGAGCTAAAAAAAAATAATATTAAAGTGATAAGTTCAGGTGGAACTTATAAAGAAATAAAAAAACTGAAATTTAATTGTCTGGAAGTTTCCGAATATACTCAATCACCAGAAATTTTAGGTGGTAGAATTAAAACTCTACATCCTAAAATTCATTCTGGAATCTTAAGTAAAAGAAATAATAAGTTTCACAAAAAAGATCTAAGAGATAATAAATTTGAAGAAATTGATTTGGTCATTGTTAACTTTTATCCATTTGAAAAAACCTTAAATCAAACAAAAAATCATTTAAAAATTGTAGAAAATATAGATATTGGTGGCCCAACAATGGTTAGGGCTGCTGCAAAAAACTATAAAGATGTAACTGTTATTACATCACCTAAACAATATGATGAATTAATTAATGAAATAAAGAATTATAAAGGCTCAACATCATTACAATTTAGAGAAAAAATGTCTTTAGAAGCTTTTTCAGAAACTGCATACTATGATGCGGTAATTTCAAACTATTTCAATAAAATTAAAAAAAATTATTTCCCACAAAAAAAAATAATTTATGGAAATTTAATTTCAAAATTAAGATATGGAGAAAATCCACATCAAAAAGGAGCAATTTACTCAAAGACTAATAGATTAAGTCTAAATCAAATTCATGGCAAAAAGCTAAGTTACAACAATTATAATGATATATTTTCTGCTTTGACTATTTCAAAGACACTACCAAAAAAAATCGGTACTGTTATAATTAAACATGCAAATCCTTGTGGTGTCTCTATTAATAAAAATAACTTAAAAAGTTATCAAATGGCACTTGCTTCTGATCCTATTAGTGCTTTTGGAGGAATAGTATCATGTAATTTTAAGATAAATAGCAGTATTGCATCAGAACTTAATAAAATTTTTTTAGAAGTTATTATTGCTAATGGTTTCAATAAAGATGCTTTAAAAATTTTAAAAAAGAAAAAAAATATAAGACTAATTGATGCAACTAATTTTATTATCAAAGATTTTATAAAATTTAATTCAATGAATGAATCTATCTTAACTCAGTCTGAAGATTTTAAAAAATTTGATATAAAAAACTTTAAAATTGTTTCAAAAAAAAAACCTAACAAATCTCAATTAAAAGATTTAATTTTTGCTTTTAATATTTGTAGATATGTTAAATCTAATGCAATAGTTCTTGCAAATCGAGAAACGACAGTTGGAATTGGGTCAGGACAACCCAGCCGTCTTGATAGTTGTGAAATTGCAATAAATAAAATGAATAAATTTGGAAATTTTAATGAAGAGTTAGTAGCGGCATCTGATGCCTTTTTCCCATTTGTAGATGGAATTGAAAAACTAGTACAATCTGGTGTGTCGGCTGTAATACAACCATCTGGATCAATACGAGACAAAGAAATAATAAAATTTGCTAATAAAACAAATACAGTTTTAGTATTTTCAAAAAGCAGGCATTTTAAACATTAATAATTTGATCAATTTTAGAGGCTAAAATAAAATCATTTTCTGATAATCCCTCAATAGCATGAGTTGTTATAATAATTTTTGCGTAACCCCATCCAAATAATATATCAGGATGATGTCCTTCATTTTCAGAAATTTCTCCAACTTTATTAACAAATTTTTGACTATCTAAAAAATTTTTAAATTTATAATTTTTTTCTAAATGAAATATTTTTTTTTCATTTGGTTTTACATCCCAGCCATCAACTTTTGTCTGATATTTGTGAATTTCTTTAAGATCTAGAGGTGGTACACCTCCTTCACATGGTACACATTTTTTATCAAAAAGATTTGACATATAAAATTATTATATTTATTTAAATTAATTTATTGTGAGTAACATAGCATCATTAAAATTTTTATTATATACTTAAAAATATGAGTAATAATATTGATATAAATTGGCCAACTTATATTGCTCAATTTAGTAATCCTGACCATAAAGAGATTAAAAATGAATTGATTAGTTTTTTTGAAGATTATATTAAAAAAAATCCAAAAGGTAGAAATTCAGGTGAGAATCTAAAATTATATGAAAGTACTTATGACTTGCACTTAAATCAAAATGAAAGTTACAAAAAACTACTTGGTTTTATGTCAAAAGCTTTTTTATCTGTTTCTAATTTTGCAAATCAAAAAAGAATAAAAGAATTGAAAAAACCTAACTTTAAGACTCAAATTATAAATTCATGGTTTATTAAATATGAAAAAGGAGGTTCTGTCTTACCTCATTCACATGGAAATTGCTCTTGGTCCTGTGTTTATTATGTACAAATAGATAATGATTTAAATGATAAAGAGGGCTATACATTTTTTGAAAAACCTTATTTACAAAACCATATTGATGATTTTGGATCAAAGTATGATTCTTATGAAACAAAATATTATAAACCAGAAGAAGGAAGTATATTGATTTGGCCAGGGCATATAAGACATGGATCAATTCCATTTTTTGGTAAAAAAAATAGAATTATTGTATCTGCTAACGCAAATATACAACTAGAGGCAAATGATTAATAAATTTAACTTAATTATTTGGAGCGGGCAAAGGGGGTCGAACCCTCGACCTTCTCGTTGGCAACGAGACGCTCTACCACTGAGCTATGCCCGCAAATTAAATTTATTATAGGTTAGCATTTTCTTAAACGCAACCTTAGTGTGATAATTTATCTTAAACTTAACTTGCAATTAAAAAATAGCAATTTAAAAGTTTAAATAATTACCCTATGAAAAAAAAAGATATATTACCAAATAAAATTCCTATATTTCCTCTAAATAATTTTATTATTTTTCCTGAAGCGACCGTTCCACTAAATATATTTGAACCAAGATATATAAAAATGATCGACGATAGCATGAGAAGTTCAAGAATGATTGGTATGATACAACCAAGAAAAACTTTAAATGACACAGTGCCCAACTTATATGATGTTGGGTGTCTTGGTAAAATTACTAGTTTTAATGAAACTCAAGATGGTAGATACTTGATTGTTTTGAATGGGTTAACAAGATTTAAAATTATAAAAGAAATAAAAAATGATAAATCTTATAGAGAATGTCAAGTTAACTATGATAATTTTGAAAAAGACATGAATATACAAAAAGAAGATATCAAATTTTCAGATCTAGAAACCTTTTTCACAGAATTAAAAAAATTATTTAATAAAAAAGGTTATACGATCAATTGGAAAGAATTAGAAAAACAGAATCTCTATCAAACTATAAATACACTAGCTATGGCTTCTCCTTTTTCTCTTGAAGAAAAACAAGTGTTATTAGAAACTCCAGATTTAAAATCTAGAAAAAATAAGCTAGAAGAAATTATAAAAACATATGTTTTAGATAATTTTAGTAATACTACAATACAATAGCCCTTATAAGGATAAACCTTCATCTGCATATTTAGAAATCATATGATTAAAATATTTATTTTTTCCAATAAATTTTAACAGCTTATTTGAATAATTATTTTCAAATTTATTATCAAATTTAAAAAACTCATAAATAAAATCAATTCCAAATGAAAAAACTGAATTATAATGTTTGGTCTCATTTTGAAATTGTTCATAAATTGAATTATCTAAATTTAATCCTAAATTAATTTTATCTTCAATAATTTTGGAAAAAGTTTTTAAATCTCTAAGGGTCATGTTAAATCCTTGTCCTGCTAGTGGATGAATTTTATGAAGACTATCACCAAATTCCATAATATTTCCAATATAATAATTTCTAGTTGCGGAAAATTTTAATTGAAATTTTTCAAATTTTTCAAATTTTTTTATTTTGTAATCTCTATTATTATCAAGAATTAATTTTTTTATTTCTGACTCTGTTATTTTATGCTTTTCATTAATCTTAGAAAAAACTATTGATGTCTTATTATTTGATAAAGGTAGAAAAGCAATTGGCCCTTTTTTTGTAAAAATTTGAATTGCTTTTTCATTCATTATTTTTTGATGGTTAATAATAGAAGCGTAAGCTGAACTATCGTAATTTTTAATAATTTTCTTATAAAATAATTTTTTTGATATTAAGTTATTATTTTCACAATTAATAATTAAATTATAACTACTATTACATAAAATTTTTTTATAAAATTTATCATTTTTGATTAATACTTTTTTAAAAAATTTATTCTTTTTTAAATCTTTATCCATAAGATTATAAATATCATTATGTTTAACTATTGAAAATAATGGACTCTGGAATTTTTTAAAATCTAAAATTTTATCATCTTTATATTTTGAACTAAAGATTTCAATTTTTTTTATATCCCAAAAAATATCTTTATTTAATTTAATCACCTCATTATTTAAGTAATCAAAATTTATTTTAGATATTCCGATTGTTCTATTTTTGTAAGGAATAAAACTTTTTTTATTGTAATAAACACATACATTAATTTTTTTATTAGCTAAAATTTTAGCTAACACTAAACTTGTTAAACTATCTCCTATTAAACACACATTCATATCTATAATTTAATTTTAACAATAATTATTAAATGATACAAAGTGATTAATTTGATTCCTTTTATGAAAATAAAAAGCATTATTAATAATACAGTAAATTTTATAATTACAAGATTTATTGAACTTTTTGGCTTAACTATTTCTATAATTGGCTTTTTATTGTTGATTTCTTTAATTAGTTATTCGCCAGACGATCCTAATTTTATTTTTCCTGATAATTTAAAAATTCAAAATATACTTGGTCATAGGGGTAGTTTTGTTTCTGATCTATTTCTTCAGTCCTTAGGAATGATTTCAATATTATTATCTATAACTTTAGTTTTTAGTGGTATAAAAATTATTTATTCAAAAAAGATTTTTTATATTATTGAAAATTTATTTTACTCAATTTTATATAGTTTATTGGGCTGTTTATTTTTTTCAGTTTTTTATGATGAATCATTTTGGCTTATATTAAATGGGAATGGTGGGTTTGTAGGAAATTATCTTGAAAATTCTTTTTTACTAAAAATTATAAATTTAAATATATTAATATCTTATTATATTTTAATAATTTTTGTTTTATTATTTTTTTTAATTAGTATTAACTTTAATCTTAATCTTTTTTTACGACTAACTAAAAAAATTATTACATCATTATTTTCAAAAAAAGAAAAAAACTATACACATGAAAATGAAATTATTGATGAATATATACCTCAAGAAGAAATTAAAAATCTTATACAAGAAGATTTACCTTTTATAAAAAATACAAAAAAAGAAAATAAAGTTAGATTTACCTTGCCATCACTAGATTTGTTAAAACTACCAACTAAAAAAGAAAAAGAAAAATTAAGAAATGGAGATTACATCGAAAAAGAATTCTTAGAAAAAATTCTTTTAGATTTTAATGTTGATGGTAAAATAAAAAAAGTTAGTCATGGACCTGTGGTTACTTTAAACGAATTTGAACCAGCGGCTGGTGTTAAAGTTTCTAAAATAATTAATTTATCAGAGGATATTGCTAGGAACACAAGCTCTGAGTCAGCAAGAATTTCAACAATACCAGGAAGAAACACTGTTGGTATAGAGCTTCCAAACTCCTCAAGAGAAAATGTTTATCTTGGAGAAATAATTTCAGATAATAATTTTTTTAAAAAAGAGACAAGATTACCAGTTGCACTAGGCAAGGATATTTCAGGATTACCAATAGTTGGTGATTTAGCATCGATGCCTCATCTTTTAATAGCAGGTACTACTGGATCTGGTAAATCTGTTTGTATAAATACAATAATACTTTCCTTACTTTATCGGCACTCACCAGAAAAATGTAAGTTTATTTTAATTGATCCAAAGATGCTTGAACTATCTACTTATGAGGGTATTCCGCATCTATTATGTCCGGTTATTACAGAAGCAAAAAAAGCAGCCTCAGTATTGGGGTGGGTGGTTAAAGAAATGGAAAATAGGTACAGATTAATGACAAAAGAAGGTGTGAGAAATATAGATGGTTATAATTCTAAACACTCATTACCTATGCCCTACATAGTAGTAATTGTAGATGAAATGTCTGATTTAATGTTAGTAGCAGGTAAAGAGATAGAAAATTATATTCAAAAATTATCCCAGATGGCAAGAGCTGCTGGAATTCATATTATTATGGCGACCCAGAGACCAAGTGTTGATGTTATTACAGGAACAATCAAGGCTAATTTTCCAACAAGAATATCTTTTCAGGTAACATCTAAAATTGATAGCAGAACTATTTTGGGTGAGCAAGGAGCTGAGCAATTACTAGGTAAGGGTGATATGTTATATATGTCCTCAGCAAATAGAATAATAAGAATTCACGCGCCATTTGTGTCTGACAATGAAATTGAAAAAATAAATAATTTTTTAAGAGCTCAATCTGAACCTGACTATATCGACGAAATTTTAAACTTTGCTGACGAAAAAGAAATAGCTGAAAAATCTTTAAGTGACGGTGATAAAGATCAATTATATCAATCAGCTTTAGATATAATTAGAACTGAACAAAAAGCTTCTACCTCATTCTTACAAAGAAAACTTCAAATTGGTTATAATAGAGCTGCTAGAATAATTGATATGATGGAGGAAGAGGGTGTGGTCAGTAAAGCTAATCATGTTGGAAAAAGAGAAGTTCTTTAATGATTAAAAAAATAATGATTTTTTTTTTTTTAATTTTTTTATCGCCATTAGAAGCCTCAAATAAAAAAAAAATAATAACTAATTTAGAAAATACATATAATTTTAGTTTTAATTTTAAACAAACAATTGATCAAAAAACTGAGAAAGGAAATTGTATTATAGAATATCCAAAAAAGATTTTTTGTGAATATAATAATTATAATAAAAAAATTATGATATCTAATGGAAAGTCGCTTGTGATAAAAAACCAAAAAAATAATATATCATACATATATCCTTTAAAAAAAACTCCTCTAGAATTAATTCTAGATAAAAAATATTTAATAAAAAAAATAAAAGAATCTGTAAGTAGAACTATTGATGACAAATATATAAATTTTACTTTGGTAGAAAAAGATAACAAGATTAATATTTTTTTTGATATAAAGACATTAAATCTAGTTGGGTGGCAAACTGAAGATATCTATCAAAATCTTGTAATTACTTTTATTTCTTCAATTAATTATAATCAAAAAATTGATAAGAAAAAGTTTATATTACCAAAATTAAACTAATAATGATTTGTTTTTAAAATTTCTGATTTAAAAACTTTCATACCTCTTGCTAAGTAATTACTTAGAGCATTTTGATGATCTAATGAACAAGTATGTGCCCAGACTCTTTTCACATTAAATGTAAAAGATTTTTTAATTGCTTCACTTAATAGATGCCCACCTATTTTTTTTCCAAAATATTCTTCTAGAATTCCAAAATAAGCTACTTCGATCTCCTTCTTGCTTTCATGAAATATTAATTCAAAATATCCAACTAATTCCTCTTTATCTTTTAAAACAAATGTAGAAAGATTTTTGTTAGAAACATAATTAATCCAGTTTTGATTGCTCCATTGTAATCGATCAATCCATCTATATTTTCTACCAATTTGTTTATAAAAAAATTTATTTAGTTGAAAATCATTTATTTTATGTAATTTAAAATTATAATTATCATCATTTATTGAGGCTTCTTTTAACTCTTCAAGAGACTCTATTGCTAGATATTTTCGAAAAATTTTATCAATCACACAACCATCTTTCCAATTTTTTCACCACCAAATAAATGAAAGTGTAGATGGGGTACTTCCTGGCCCCCATGTTCACTAATGTTAGCTAAAGCCCTGTATCCTTTTCCACTATCTACTGAAATTTTGAGTATTTTGGCAACAGCATTAATTCCTTTTAATAATCCAACCATTTCATCTGGAGAAGCATTTGTACTAAAATCATCAAGATCAACATACTTTCCTTTCGGGATAACCAATGCATGAACTTTTTTTTGTGGATTAATATCATGAAATGATAACACAAAATCATCTTCATAAATTTTTTTACAAGGTATCTCTCCTCTTAAAATTTTTGCAAAAATATTATTATTATCGTAACTCATTTTCTTCTTTTATCTAACTCATTCATTACATCTTCAATTTTAATATTATTTGCCTCTAGATACATGATCAAATGATAAAAAACATCAGCAGCTTCATGAATTTTATTTGTATTTTTTTCTACCGCTTCAATTAATTCATTTATTTCTTCTAAAACTTTCGCTTTACTTAGGAATCTATCGCTTAGTAATTTGTTTGTATATGACTGCTCTTTAGGAGATTTTTTTCTCTCTCTTGCAAGTTTAAATAAGTTTTCTAAGGTATTAAGCATACTAAATTCTAACAGGTATTCCTTTTGAGTCCAAATATTCCTTAGCTTCTTTCATGGAATATTTGCCGTAATGAAATATTGAAGCTGCTAGGACGGCACTTGCATTTCCTAATTTTATTCCATCAATCAAATGATCCAAATTACCAACACCTCCAGATGCTATTAAAGGAATATTTACTTTTGAGGATATTTTAGACATTAGATCAATATCGTAACCAACTTGTGTTCCGTCTCTATCCATAGAGGTAATCAACAACTCTCCTGCTCCACAATCTTCCATTTTCTTGGCAAATTCTATAGCATCAATATTGGTGTTATTTCTTCCACCATGAGTGAACACTTCCCATTTATCTCCATTTAGTTTTGCATCGATTGCAATAACTATACATTGTGATCCAAATTTTTTTGAACTTTCTATTACTACTGCTGAATTTTGAACTGCTGCTGTATTAATAGAAACTTTATCAGCTCCACAATTAAGTAATTTTGAAATATCCTCAACACTTCTAACCCCACCACCAACAGTTAAAGGCACAAAGCATTTTTTAGATGTTCTCTCTACTACATCATAAATTGTA
>MDTB01184675.1_pt1 | contig 12013 bp, 9 predicted proteins | sample 811161 | NCBI WGS metagenome assembly MDTB01 (sample SAMN05326650, study PRJNA326480) | marine metagenome | isolation source: seawater | place: Mediterranean Sea | collected 2009 | reverse complement strand
TTCCATATAGGCAAAATGTTTTGCCCTAGCTCCTATTTGAGGAGTTTTCTTCTCCATTTGAAAATCATAACCAAGTCTATTATAGGCTTCTCCTGTATTTGGAAAAGTCAACACCTCAAAATAATCCTTCCTTAAATAATTAAAATGATAATCCTTGTTAATATTTAAGGTAGTATCCAAATGTGCTTCTGTTCCATCTGAATAGAAAATCTTATAATCCTCAACCGTTATTTCATTCATTTCTTTTATAGGTTTTTGGACCACTTTTCTCAGTTCAATTAGACGTAACTTATATTGTGTTCTTTCTATTGAGAAAGAATCAAGTAGCTGTGTAAATAAACTTATGGAAAGTAATCTACTATCATGATCTAAACTCACACGATCCATTATCTTAAATCTACTGGGCAAAGAATCTACATGTTCCTTCTCAGGTATCTTAATCAGTAAATTTTTTAGAATCCCAAGCTTGGGAAGTGAAAAATTCAAAAAACGAATTGAATCCTTTTGGCTAATTGGTTGAATTCTTTCTGCAGTAAGACTATCATTTGAAACAGTTAAACTGTCGACTACCTGAACTGGGACAGAAAAACCCAAAACTTCAAGCGTATTGTTGGGGTTAGCCTCGGCCTCCTTTTTATCAACAACCTCTTGAGCAAAAGTAAGTTGGGTAAACAGCAGAAAAAAAACAGCTAACTGTCGCCTCATTAAAATGAATTTGATACGAAGTTAAAATAAATGTACTTAAATTGTCTTGAATAAGGTAAACGAAAATCTGACATTGTTAGCGGCAAAGTTTTCATCAAGGGTTGAAGCAGGTACGGATGAAGCGGGAAGAGGATGTTTAGCAGGTCCAGTTACTGCAGCAGCAGTCATCTTGCCTACCTCTTTCGATTTGCCTTTTTTGAATGATTCCAAGCAACTTAACGAAAAACAACGTTATAAACTTCGAACATTAATTGAAGAGCAAGCACTTGCTTTTGCTTATGCGCATATTTCCCCTAAGGAAATAGATCAAATCAATATTCTAAATGCAAGTATCAAAGCTATGCATTTGGCTTTAAGACGACTGAAAAAGCAACCTGAATTTATAGCAGTGGACGGAAATCGGTTTCATTCCTTTGACAACATCCCTCATCATTGTGTAATTAAGGGAGATGCAAAATACCTCAATATTGCAGCAGCTTCAGTCTTAGCAAAAACATATCGAGATGATTATATGGATAAAATTCACGAAGAATACCCAGATTATCTATGGCAAAAAAATAAAGGTTACCCCACTAAAGCACATAGAGCTGCTATAAAACTAAAAGGGCCAACACCACATCATCGAAAATCTTTTCAATTACTTGCAAAACAATTTGAAATTGACTTCAAGCCTTTATGATATCCATTGTTGAAAAGTTAGTGGAATATATTTTTTAATCTAACCTCATGCGCAAGGTGGGTTTTAATAATTTTGACTTGTATGAATAAAAATATTACAACTCTTTTGATCTTATTTATAATTGCAGGATGCAGTATCCCAAAATCAAAAGATATTGAATTGTTAGAGGCTGTACCTCAAAATACTTCTGTTGTAATACAGGTTAACGATAGCATTGCTTTGGATAGCTCACCATTACTTTTGAAAATTTTTGATCTCGATCCGGGCTTAAAAAAAACTTTAAAAAATATAACACCTCAAAAGCCCTCACTTCCTTTTGTGTATTATATCACGCCCACTGGAAAAAATGAAAATTCAGTAGGTTTTATTACCAAGTCAAATACAGCCGACACCTTAATTAACTATAAAAAAGAAATAAAATACAGTGATCAAATAATTGGCGCCATCAACGAGAAAGGTCAAACATTTTATATGGCTCAAATTGGTAAACTAAAAATGATTTCTGAATCACAATTAATAATTGAAAATAGTATACGCAATTATAAAAGAAAAAATCGAGGTATAATGAGTTCTGAATTTTTTCAATTGGCAGAAACTATGGACCAAAATATGGCAATTAACTTTTTTATTCACCCATCATCTAAATCTCTATTTAATTCTTTATTTCCTTCCACTCCGCTTTTTCCAAAAACTGGAAATCAATGGTTGGCTTTAGACCTTGAGGTTGAAAATGATTTTTTTACACTTGATGGTATTGCTTTTATAAATGATTCAATTCCAGATGCCCTAACATTAATTAAGTCACTTAAACCTGGGGAAACAAAACTACACAATTTAATTCCAAAGAATTTTACCTCATACCTAAGTCTTTTAATTGGTAATGTAGGGCAATTGGAGGATAATTTTAAAAATTATTCGAGCAAAATAAATATCCCTTTGAGTAAAATAGATTTCTCCCCCCTTAATTCAGTCAGCGAAATTGGATGGGTAAGTTTTGGAATGGAAAAATCAGTAATTTTTCAACTAAACTCTTTGGAAGATATTCCCTATTTTACTTCTGGAGAGGCAGAACCAAAAACCTATCGAGGGGCAACTTATCAGAAAATTTTACTGCCCAAAGACCTAATCAGTATGTTGTCTAGTTTTGGACAAAAGATAAGTCCAGAATGGTCGTGTCAATATGACGATTACTTGATTCTAAGCGAAACAGAAAGTGGAATAAAAAATCTATTAAGCAACTATCTCGATAAGAATACCTTAGGGAAAAACCCAAATTTCAAGACTCTTAATGATAGATTAGCTAATGAAAGTTCCTTTATCTGGGTTGGACAATCAAAGAATCTGATAAATTTTTGGGGGGAAAGTGAGACCTATTCAAAAAGTCCATTAGCACTCCCGGTATCAGAATATCCTCTGATAGTATTCCAAGGAGTTGGAGAAGAAGGTTTTGCTCACCTTCATCTTAGTATTCAAAAAGATCAGCCATTTCAAAATAAAGGAGGGGTCAATAATGTATTATCAATTGAACTTTCTAAACCTTCAGTCATATCTCCACAATGGCTAAAAAATCACCGAAATAATGGAATGGATATTGCTGTTCAGGATCAGGAAAATATTTTGTATTTATTTTCTAGCACAGGAAAATTGTTTTGGAAAAAAAAATTGGATGGAAAAATTATTGGACCGATTCAACAAGTGGACTTATATAAAAACAAACGTTTACAAATGGCTTTCAGAACCCAAGATAGGTTGATGGTTTTGGATCGAAACGGAAATATTGTCAAGCCATTTAATATCAAATTACCCGAAAATGAAAATCCCCACCCCCTCTCAATATTTGATTATGATAATAACCGAAACTACCGCTTTGTGATTGCCCAAGATAAATCACTATTAATGTATGACGGAAAAGGAAAAAGGGTAAATGGATTTAAACTTAAAGAAGTTGAAGCGCAAATTCTTTCCCCACCGAAACACTTGCGATTCCAGGGCAAGGATTACATAGTAATCCCATTAGAAAATAATCGTTTAAAAATTGTTTCCCGTACTGGCTTAGATCGAATAAAGGTTAAAGGGAATATTAATTTTAGCGAAAATGAGGTTTTTGCCTTTATGAATACCTTTACTACAACGGATCGAGAGGGGAGCTTGATCCAAATAGATACGAGGGGAAACCAGGTCTCCTCGTCTCTAGGGCTAAGTCCAAATCATAAAATTGATGCTACTACTAAATCACTAGTTACTTTATCCGACAATAATCTAAATATTAAAGGAGTCCCCGTGACCCTTCCTTTTGGAGATTACACCTCACCAAAAATCTTTTACCTCAACAATACACTTTACATTAGCACCACAGATAAAGAAGCGCAAAAGGTTTACCTTTTCCTCAGTAATGGAAAGGCAGTAAAGGGCTTCCCTATTTATGGGAATGCAAAAATAGACTTATCAAATAGCGATAAAGATAAAGCGCTAGAATTGCTTGTGGAAGGTGAAGATAGGACTCTTTTGGTTTATGAAATCAATTAATGATTTCTACTTCAAAAGTTTCAGAAAAATGTTTAAGTAAAGAAGCTTTAATAAGTTCAGGATCGACTTGCTTATTGAGCTCTTCAGCAATGGAGGTCACCTTTTTCCCTTTAATACCACATGGGACGATATAGTCAAAATAAGAAAGATCAGTATTGATATTTAAAGCAAAACCATGCATAGTAACCCATCGGCTTGCACGAACACCCATAGCACATATCTTCCTAGCAAACGGGGTATCCAAATCTAACCAAACACCTGTTTCTCCATCACTACGGGCACTATTTAACCCGAAATCTAAGAGAGTTTTGATTATAATCTCCTCTAAATAACGAAGGTATTTATGAATATCCGTAAAGAAATTATCTAAATCGAGTATAGGGTAACCTACCAATTGACCGGGGCCATGAAATGTAATGTCTCCTCCACGATTAGTTTTAAAAAATCTAATCCCTTTTGATTTTAAGGCTTCCTCCTTTAACAGGAGGTGCTCTATTTTTCCACTTTTGCCTAAAGTAAAAACTGGAGGATGCTCAACCAGTAATAAATGATTTTCTGTGAGAATAGGTGAAGCCAACTGTCGGTTTTGTCTTTTAACAGCAATGGTGTTGGAAAAATATTCTTCTTGAATATCCCATGCCTCACCGTAAGGGATAAATCCCAGTTCAGTAATCTTTACTTTTTTATTTTTAATCATTCCATCGATCGGGATTATTCAAAATAACCAGTGCAGCAATAATTCCTGGTATCCAGCCACAAAGGGTCAATAAAAAAACAATAATAGTTGAGCCACAGCCTTGGTCAATAACAGCTAGTGGAGGGAAAATAATAGATAAAAGTACACGCCAAAAACTCAATAGGCTCTCGTTTTATGCAAAGATAAGAAAATTGATTCCTGATTGATCTAGAGTGATTATCTTTATGCAAATATTGAAGACTTCAATGACAAAATTTTCAGAGCAAGAATTGATAAGAAGAGAGAAACTAAAGGCTCTTAGGAGTTTGGGGATTGATCCTTATCCAGCTGCAATGTTTCCCGTTGATGCCAATTCAAAATCAATAAAAGAAAATTTTAGCGAAGGAAAAAAAGTAATTATCGCAGGGCGATTGATGTCTAGACGTATCCAGGGAAAAGCAAGTTTTGCCGAATTACAAGACAGCAATGGAAGGATTCAACTCTATTTTAATCGCGATGAAGTTTGTGAGGGAAAGGATAAAACACTTTACAATGAAGTATATAAAAAATTACTTGATATTGGAGATATTATTGGGTTGAATGGTTCGCTTTTTACAACGCAAGTTGGGGAAAAAACAGTTATGGTGAAATCCTTTCAAGTCCTTAATAAAACGCTGCGTCCACTCCCACTCCCCAAAACCGATGCTGATGGAAAGGTCTATGACGAGTTCAATGATCCAGAATTACGGTACCGCCAGCGATATGTGGATTTGATTGTAAACACAAAAGTCAAAGAAACATTTGTTAAACGGACTAAAATTACCAATAGTATCCGTGATTTTTTTAATGAGAAAGGCTATCTAGAAGTAGAAACCCCTATACTACAACCTATACCCGGTGGAGCTGCTGCTCGCCCTTTTTTGACCCATCACAATGCAATGAATATCCCTCTTTATTTGAGAATTGCAAATGAATTATACCTAAAACGTCTAATTGTGGGTGGTTTTGATGGGGTTTATGAATTTGCGAAAGACTTTCGCAATGAAGGTATGGACCGTACCCACAACCCTGAATTCACTGTCATGGAACTTTATGTAGCTTATAAGGATTACTTATGGATGATGGAGATGACAGAAACCCTATTAGAAAAAGTCACTCATGACACGAATGGAAATACAGCTGTCGCAGTTGGAGAGCATACAATTGATTTTAAAGCTCCTTACCCGCGTGTTCCAATTCTTGAAGCTATCAAAATCCACACTGGGTTTGATATCAAAGCAATGGATGAAAAACAACTTAGAGTTTCTGCGAATAGCCTAGGAGTTAAAGTGGATGATACTATGGGTGAGGGTAAGCTAATAGATCAAATTTTTGGTGAAAAATGTGAACACCACTACATCCAACCTACTTTTATCACTGACTATCCAAAGTCCATGAGCCCCTTAACAAAACAACACCGAAGCGATCCAAAACTAACAGAACGCTTCGAGTTGATCATCAATGGAAAGGAAGTGGCCAATGCTTATTCAGAATTAAATGATCCTATTGAACAAAAGGAACGTTTTGAGGCCCAATTAACACTCAGTAAAAAAGGGGATGACGAGGCCATGTTTATAGATCAGGATTTTCTTAGTGCACTTGAAATCGGAATGCCACCCACCTCAGGCATTGGAATTGGTATTGACCGGCTTACGATGTTTTTAACAAATAACAGTTCTATTCAAGAAGTACTTTTCTTCCCACAGATGAAACCCAATAAACAAGCAATTACCCTAGCCGAGGATGAAAAATTGATTTTTGATCTGCTAAAAAAAGAGAGTCCAATTACACTTCCATCCCTAAAAGAAAGGGCAAATCTAAGCAATAAAAAATGGGATAAAGCCATTAAATCGCTCACTCAAAATAAGCTCGCTAAAGTAATCAAAGATGAAAAAGGGCTTTGGGTTGAGTTGGTTGAATAAATATTTAGGTTATATCAAATTTTTATACCGTATTAATAAAATAAACAAATAGACAACAGTTTTCATTGAGTTAAATATAATGAATGACGCTATTAATGAATAAATAATGGTTAAGATCTTTTATTTAACCAATCCTCAAAGGCTGAAAGGGTAAAATCGATGTCTTTTTCAGACAAAGCATCGTTTAAAAAATAGCTTTCGAAAGCACTAGGAGGAAGATATACTCCTCGATCTAACATGCCGTTAAAATAAGTTTTGAAATCTTCGTTATTTCCCAAAGCAGCCGTTTTAAAATCCACTACAGGTTGATCTGTAAAATGAAGTGACATCATTGAACCGTAACGATTGATTTGAAAGGGAAAACTTTTTTTATCCAATAGGCTTGAAATACCACTTGCTAATGATTTAGTTTTTATTTCTAGCCTTTCAAAAACCTCAGGATTTTGATTTAGGTGTGTAAGCATGGTAAACCCAGCTGCCATGGCTAGTGGATTCCCACTGAGAGTTCCAGCTTGATAAACGGGCCCTTCGGGAGCAAGATAATCCATGATTTCTGCCCTTGCTGCGAAAGCTCCAACGGGTAGGCCACCACCTATGACTTTACCATAAGTAATAATATCGGCATTCACACCTAAGCTTTCTTGTGCCCCTCCTCTAGCCAATCGAAAACCGGTCATGACCTCATCAAAAATTAATAAGGTTTGGTAATCGTTGCATAATTTTCTCAATCCCTCAATAAATCCAGTTTGGGGCGGAATACAGCCCATATTCCCTGCAACAGGTTCAACTATGATGGCGGCAATTTGATCAGGATATTGTTTAAAATGATTACTAACACTCTCTAAATCATTATACTGTGCTAAAAGCGTATCTTTGGCAGTACCTTGAGTGACACCAGGGCTATTAGGTACCCCAAAGGTAATGGCGCCACTTCCTGCTTGAATCAAAAAGGCATCGGAATGCCCATGATAACAACCCGTAAACTTGATGATCTTTTCCCTTAAGGTCCAGCCTCGGGCTAATCGAATTGCACTCATACATGCTTCTGTCCCTGAGTTAACCATTCTAATTTTATCGATATTAGGAACCATTTTTACTGCCAATTCTGCGATTTGAGTTTCCAACTCGGTAGGCATACCAAAGGAGGTTCCGCTCTCTGCACGTTTTTTTACCGCATCTATAACGGGTTCAAAAGCGTGTCCTAAAATCATGGGACCCCAACTTGAAATATAGTCGATCAAAGTATTTCCATCAACGTCGTACAAATAAGCACCTTTAGCTTTTTCTACATAAACCGGAGCACCCCCTACAGCTTTAAAAGCCCTTACTGGAGAATTGACCCCTCCCGGTATAACTTCTTGGGCAGATCTAAAAAGAGCACTGCTTCTTTGATATCGCATACTATTTGTGTATTGGAATAATTAAATTTTGACCTAAAAAAATGGTGTTATTCTCAAGCTTATTTTCTTGAACTAATGATTTAATATCAACTTTATATTTTTTGGAAATTGAATAAAGTGTATCTCCTTTTTGAACAAGATGAACCTTTTTTATTGTGGGATGCTGGACAAATTCGGGATGATTATTTTCACATTTATTTTTTTTCTTAGTATCAAAACGAGCCAAACTGTAGCGTTCAATTAAATTAATCAATTTATCGGGATATTTGGGGTCAGTTGCATAGCCAGCTTTCTTAAGCCCTTTTGCCCAGCCCTTGTAATCGTCAATTTCGAGATCAAATAGGAAATTATAACGAGATCTACTAGTCAAAAACAGGGAGTGATCGCGATAGGATGTTCTCGGGTCTTTATAAACCCTGAAACACTCCCCTTTTTCGTCATCATCATGATAAATACGTTTTCCTTCCCATTCGTTATGGCATTTAATACCAAAATGATTATTCGCAGCTACTGCTAAGCGACTATAGCCGATTCCAGACTCTAATATTCCCTGAGCAAGAGTAATACTAGCGGGGATATCGTACATTTTCATTTCCTCACAAGCTACAGGGGAAAAAGTGGCTAAATAATTATTGACTCTTTCAGCTACACTTAGTTTTTCTTTTGACTTATAAATCTTAAGCTCAACCTCGGAGTGCCTTACATCAAATTTTTTTAAGATCTTTTCTGGTGTTTTGGCATAACGAATACTTAATTTTTTAGATCCACCACAACTCATCATTAATAAAATTATCAACAAAGTAAAAATATGATTTAAACTTCTATTATTGGCCATTCTTTTTTACTTAGTATTTGATTCATTCCGGCTATTCCTTGTAAGCCCCCTGTGTGAATTACTAATATACGTTTCCCCCAACTCCATTGTTTTTGTTTTATTAAATCAAAAATACCAAAAAGTAGCTTTCCAGTGTAAATAGGATCGAGAGGAGTTTTAAAGTTTTTATTAAAATGATTGATGAATTCGATCAGTGGCAAAGAGAGTTTGGCATACCCACCAAAGACATAGTCATGGTTAATCTCCCAATTTTTTTTTTCTGTAAACTGCTCAATATTAATCTCTAATCCCCGATGGTGAAGGGCGGCAAATCCCAATACCTTTTGATTTATTTGCGCGCTTTCGATTAAACCCAACAAGGTGCCTCCTGTTCCAACACTGCAACAGATTACGTCAAAATCTTTATCCGCTGTTGTGAGAATTTCACTACAACCATGAATAGCCATTGAATTGGTTCCGCCCTCTGGAAGCAGATAAAATTCACCAAATTTCTGTCTTAAAAACTCATGGAAATGAGAGTTGTGTTTCTCCCGATAAGTATTTCGACTGACTGGAAATAAAGTCATGCCTTGATCTTTACAAAATTGTAATGTGGGATTTTGATATTTTTCATCGCCCCTAACTACGCATATGGTTTTGAATCCCAGAATACTTCCAGCAGCAGCAGTTGCGACTAGGTGATTGAAATGCTACTCCAAAGGTTAAAAGCGTATTGTAGCCCACTCTAATCGCGTGTTCTAAGTTGTATTTAAGTTTCCTAAACTTGTTACCAGAAATATTAGTATGCAATAAGTCTTCTCTTTTGATGGTAATTTGAACACCATCAAGATTAGGTAATTTTTGATTTACGACTTTTTGATTTTGAAATAAATGCATTTTAGAAAACAAATACAAGGTAAAATTAAATGATAAACTTTAAATATAATTACCTTTAGTATGAAACATGGAGTAAGGCCTTTCTTTAGAAAAAAAGATTTTTATTTATCCCAAAGGGTAATAGGTGTTTACTGAAAATATCATCTTAAAAGAGGGTTTGTTGCAGAAGAAATTGTAAGTATTATCCCTATGGGTTCGATTCCAAAATTGATAAATAATTATGGTACAGTTTTTGAGTTGTTAAAATAAAAGTCATTATGAAAGGTATGTATTTATTCTTCTTTTGGATTCTATTTAGTTGTAGTACTGTAAATGTTTTTACTGACCATGACGCAGGAGTCGATTTTTCAAAATATAAAACCTATGCTTATTTCAAACCAGGAATTGATAAAGTAGAAATCTCGGACTTAGACAAGCGAAGGATTCTAAAAGCAATTGACTTTCAGCTATCGGGTAAGTCAATGATGAAATCTGAAATTCCGGATCTATTGATTAGTATAAACACAACTGCAAAGGAAAAAGTATATATAAATAATATGAATAATGGCTTTTGGGGCTGGAATCCCTGGTTCTGGGGTCCTAACTTCAATTCTATAAGTTCAAGAACTGAGGGAATATTATACATTGATTTAATTGATGCCAAAACAAAACAATTGATTTGGCAAGGAAAGGGTAAGGGAGGAATCAGTGAATACATGAAAAATAGGGATGAACGAATTGGAACTTTTGTAGCCGAAATATTACAAAATTACCCGCCAGAGGCTGAAATGTAATGCTCTATATGAAGTCTTTAGAAGCATATAATGCTTTAGAGATGCCATCGATTTTTTTACCACCAGCAGTAGCAAAAAAGGGTTGACCTCCTCCACCCCCTTGAATAAATTTACTTAATTCTCTAACCACCTGTATAGCGTCAAAACCTTTTTTACTTACCAGCTGTTTAGATATATAGCAGCTAAGGGTGGCTTTTCCGCTCGACTCCGAGCCCAACACTATGAATAAATTTTCATATGCTTTACCTAATTCAAAGCTTAGATCTTTTATTGACTGAGGGTCAAGATCAACGAATTTTGACAAAAAAGAAACTTCCTTAATTTCTTCAATTTCTAGTTTAATCTCTTCAGCTAAAATTTTTATTTTTAATCTTTTGAGATCGTTGATCTCTTTTTTTAAATTAATGTTTTCAGTTTGAATATTTTGAACTGATTTAGGAAGATTTTGAGGATATTTTAAAAGAAAATTTACCTTTTCTAACTCTTGGTTTCTATCTTCAAAATATGCTAATGCAGCTTCCCCTGTGATAGCCTCTATTCTTCTTACTCCTGCTGCAACTGCAGTTTCAGAGGAAATCTTAAAGTACCAAATATCCGCAGTATTTTTTACATGAGTTCCTCCACAGAGCTCTATTGAATGACCAAAACGGATGGTTCTAACGGTATCCCCATATTTTTCACCAAACAAGGCAATTGCACCAGAGGAAATTGCCTTTTCGTAGGGAACACTTCGACTTTCTTCAAGTGGAAGTTGTTCTTTTATTCTAGCGTTAACAAATTGTTCCACAGCTATAATTTCCTCAGGCAAGAGTTTTGCATAGTGAGAAAAGTCAAATCTAAACATCCCTGAATTAACCATAGAGCCTTTTTGCTCAACATGATCTCCTAAAACGGAGCGAAGAGCCTGGTGCATTAAGTGGGTTGCGCTATGGTTACAAGCAATTTTATGCCTTTGATTCTCATCAACTTCAGCATTAAATTTTTGATTTAAATCAGTAGGGAGAGTTGAGGAATAATGAACAATAAGGCTGTTTTCCTTTTTAGTATCAATAATATAATGAATATCTCCATTTGATGCTTCCAAATAGCCTTTGTCTCCAACTTGCCCACCACTTTCAGGATAAAAAGGGGTCATATTAAATACTAATTGAAAAAACTCACCTTCCTTCTTGTTAACCACTTTACGGTATTTTATGATTTTAATGGGAGTAGAGAGCAAGTCATAGCCCAGAAACTCTTCTTCATCATCATCAGCAATTATTTGCCAGTCATCAACTACAGCAATAGAAGCGGATCTGGATCGCTCTTTCTGTTTTAACATCTCTTCATCAAAATCCCTCTCATCGATTTCAAATCCTCTTTCTCGAGCAATCAATGCAGTGAGGTCTAGGGGAAAGCCAAATGTGTCGTATAGCTCAAAGGCTTTTTTACCACTTATAATTTTACTCTCAGCAGAAGAAATTATTGTATCCAATAGGGTCAAGCCTTGATCAAGGGTTTTTAAGAACGATGCCTCCTCCTCACGAATGACATTAGCAGATATACTTTTTTGTTTTTCTAGTTCTGGGAAAACAGTATTTAG
>MDTB01173792.1_pt1 | contig 12013 bp, 12 predicted proteins | sample 811161 | NCBI WGS metagenome assembly MDTB01 (sample SAMN05326650, study PRJNA326480) | marine metagenome | isolation source: seawater | place: Mediterranean Sea | collected 2009 | reverse complement strand
TTATAATATTTTAATGCAAATTAACTAAAAGTTGTAAATCTTAAATCATAAGAATATATATTATAATAAAGTAAATACTTATTTATGTTGAATTGTAAAAGAGTTTGAACGTTAATGATTTCAAAAAATTCAAAAATCTTTGTTGCTGGGCATAAGGGCTTAGTTGGATCTGCTATCTTAAGGATGTTAAAATCTCTTGGTTACAAGAATGTTTTAACAATATCTAAAAATAAATTAGATTTAAGAGATCAACTTAAAACTTACAAATTTTTGAAGAAAAATAAGCCTAAATTTATTTTTATTTGTTCAGCTAAAGTTGGAGGAATTTTAGCTAACAGCAATTATAAAGCTGAATTTATCTATGATAATTTGCAAATTCAAAACAATTTAATAAATGGCGCTTATACAAATGGAATAAAAAACCTAATTTTTCTTGGTTCAAGTTGCGTTTATCCTAGAAATTGTAAACAACCAATTAGAGAAAAATATCTACTAGAAGGAATCTTGGAAAAAACCAATGAATCTTATGCTATAGCAAAAATTGCTGGGATTAAATTATGTCAAAGCTACAATGAACAATACGGTACAAATTATCTTTGTTTAATGCCAACAAATACATTTGGCCCAAACGATAATTATGATCTGAGATCTTCACATTTCTTACCTGCTCTAATAAAAAAAACACATCAATTAAAAAAAAATAAAAAAAAAATTAAATATCTTGAACTTTGGGGAAGTGGAAAAGTAAGAAGAGAGGTAATTTATGTTGATGATATTGCTGATGCATGCATTTATTTCATGAATAAAAAAACAAGAAAATCATTAATTAATATTGGAGTTGGAAAAGATTACACCATAATAGAATTTGCTGAAAAAATTTTAAATGTGGTTGGGGTGAAAGCTAAACTTAGGTTTGATAAAACTAAACCAGATGGAACACCTAGAAAGTTACTAGATATATCTGAGGCCAAAAAATATGGATGGAAACCTAAAGTAACTCTAGAACATGGAATTTTAAAAACATATAAGTCTTTTTTAAATTCATAGTGAAGTTTTCAATAATTACAGTTGTAAAAAATAATAAATCTAAAATTTTAAAAACAATTAATTCAATTCATAGACAAAAATATAAAAATTTTGAATACATTGTAATTGATGGAAATTCCAAAGATGGCACAACTGAAGAAATTAAAAAAAAAAATAAAAGTTTTACAAAATTAAAACATATTATTAGAGAAGATAAAAATTTATATGACGGTTTAAATCACGGAATAAAGACTTCTATTGGAAAGTACATCGTTATTTTACATTCAGGTGATGTTTTAATTTCTAATAACACACTATCAATTATTAGTAAAAAAATATTAAATTATGATGCAATATCTGGAAATGTATTGTTTTACAAGAATAAGACAATAGTGAGATATTGGAACTATAAAATTAAAAAGTTAACCAAATTTAATTCTTTTAAAGTTCCTCACACAGGTTTAATCGTTAAGAAAGAGATAATTCAAAAATTGAATTATTATAGCACTAAATATAACATATCTTCTGATACTGACTTTATTTTAAAAATGTCAAAATTAAAAAATTTAAATTTTAAAAATATTAATAAAGATTTAGTAGTCATGGATACAGGTGGTCTGAGCAATTCTGCTCAAAATTTAAAAATTAAAGTTATTCAAGATTTAAAAATCTATTTTCATAATTTTGGTATTTTATTTATTTTTATATATTTTTATAAAATTTTTTATAAATTTTATAAATTAGTAAAATGGAAAATTTTAAGATAAATAGACTTGTAATTTTATAGCTTTGAAATATACAATTTATAGAAAGTAATTTATCAATTTACTAAAAATTTTTTTAATCTTTATCTGTTTATATTTTGTATTCACCATATAATAGATTTGAAAAAAAATTTTTATAGTTTAATTATAAATTATGAATATAAACCATAAAATTATAAATTTTTTAAAATCATATTTTGGTTTTTTTTTATTTTTTTTATTCTTTATTATTTTATTTAGAGATTTTTTATATACTTATAGAATTCAAATAGAAAAATTCTTACCATATTACCAATACCACGAGCAAATTATGTTTTATATCACAGGAGATTACAAATATGATGTGGAAGCCCCCATGAATTTAAGATTTTTGGGACTATGGATTCAATTTTTAATTTATAAATTTTTGCCATGTATTGAACTTTCAAGTGTAAGAATTGTATCTCCCTACCCAGAATATCCTTGTGTCATTTATAGTAATGCAATGATGAATTATTTAAGCTTATGTGGAATACTATCCTTGACTTTTTCGTACTGTTATAAAAAACTTAATTTGAATTTATCTGAAAGTATTTTAACTGTTTTTTTAACATATATATATTTGAATCATGTAGAGGCATTTACACTTGATAGGATTTCAATTTTTTATTTTTTGATTGTTTTATATTTTTTAGATAAGAGGAATTTTTCAATTATTTTGATTTTATTTGCTTCGATTGTTAATGAAAAAATAGTTTATATATTAGGTATATTATTTTTTATAAGACTATTTTTAAATCAAAAAAAAGAATATAAATCTTTTTTTATAGCCACATTTTTTAGTGGACTGTGTGTGATAGCAATATTTTATCTTTACTCTGTGGTATTAGGTCATGGGTACCATATGAGTGATTTAAATGGTGAGGGAATATATGATACGGCAATAAGTCAGGGGGCTGTAAGAGTATTTGGGATTTTTATGAGTAAATCAGGATTATCAAATGGAGCTGTTCCTTTAATTTTATCTTTAATACCATACATATTGGCAATTTTTATAAAAGAACGTAAATTTTATTTTTCTAAAGTTGATATTTTAATTCCAATTTCTTTATTAGTTTTTACTACGGGTGGAGGAATGGAGCAAACGGGAAGATATGTTATGTATTCGCTGCCTTTGTGGTTACCAATTTTTTCACAACAAATATTGTTTTTTTTAAAAAAACAAAAAAACAATGTTTAATAATAAATCTTTTTCACTTATATTACCTGCATATAATGAGGAAACTCATATTAAAAAAAATATCGAAACGTTTTCGGAAACAAAAATTTTTGACGAAATAATTGTTGTAGATAACAATTCAACAGATCTAACTAAAATAGAAATTGAAAAGACAGATGCGAAATATTTGTGTGAAAAAATTCAAGGTTATGGTGCTGCATTAAGAAAAGGTATGGAGTCATCTAATGGAGACTATATTGTTTTATGTGAACCAGATTCTACTTTTAGTGCAAAAGATATTTATAAATTTTTAGCTTACATTGACGATTTTGATTGTATTTTTGGAACAAGAACAACCAAATCTCTTATTCATAAGAGTGCAAAGATGCAATTTTCTCTAAGAATAGGAAACATATTAGTAGCAAAAGTTTTAGAATATATGTTTTTAGGTCCAACACTTTCAGATGTAGGGTGCACATATAAAGTTATATCAAGAGAGGCTTATCAAAAAATTAAAAGTGATTTAAAAGTAATTGGTTCAGAATTTCAACCAGAGTTAATGATTAACTTGATTTTAAAAAAAATTAAAATACTGGAAATTCCTGTGAATTATTTGGAAAGGGAAGGAAAATCAAAAATAACTTATAATTTTACTTCATCTTTTGTACTGGCTTTAAAAATGCTTTTATTGATGTTTAGACTAAGAATCAAAAGTCTATTTTAATGGAAAATCAAATAAGGTTTTTTGGATTATTACACGTTCAAAACAATGAGAATAAAAATTTAAATTTTAATTCAGTTGATCAAAATCAAAAAATACTTGTTTATTTAAAAAATGCAATTCTTCTAGACAAACAACTTAAATACTATGGATTTAATTTAATTTTAATTACTAACAGAAAAAACTATTTAAGTAGATTGTTAAAAAAATTAAAATGTGAAATGATCTTAAAATCAATTAAATTTGATACATTTGTTCCAAAAAAAACTCATTTTTATTCATGTCATTTTAGGGTAGATGTCTTTAAGTTTTTTTCCAAACAAAAAAAAAATTATTCAGTTTTATTAGATCTTGACATTTTAATATTAAATAATCCTAAAAAATTTTTAAAATTTTGTAAAAATAAAATTGCTTTAGTAAATGATATTTCTCAAAATGTAATACCAGCATATGGAAGTAAAAAAATATTAAATAATTTAAAAATTCTTAACCCTGAAATAAATAAAATAAATTGGATTGGTGGAGATTTTTTTGCTGGTAATAGTTTTTTTTTTAAACATCTATATAAAAAAACTAAATTTTATCAAAAGAAATTTGTCAAAAATATTAAAAATTTATCTGATCAAACAGATGAATTGTTTATGACTGCATCTATATACGAAATAAAAAAAAATAATTTAATTAACTTAAAGTATGGTAACAAAATTGGATTATTTAATAGATATTGGAATGCGAATATTCGACATAAACAAAAAAGAATAAATTTTTATAAAAAATTTGTTTTTTTACATATTCCAGCTGATAAAATTTTTCTTTCAAGGTGTTACAGTAAATCAAAAAAAAAACAAAATTTTAAAGAAGAATATTTTAATTATGTAAATAATTTCAGAAATATAATGAAGTTAAAACTATCTTATCTATTGCCTGATAAATTTAAAGAAAAACTAAAATATTTGATATACAAATAGTTTCATATTTATCAATATATGCAAAACAATAATGAACAAGTGTTTGATGTAATCTTTCTTGGTTTAGCTCAAAATTGTGAAATTTTTCTTAAAAATTTCTTCTCTAAAATTGATCATATTTCAAAAAAAAAAAATATTAAAGTTTTTATAGGTGAAAATGGATCAAATGATTACACTTTTGATTTAATTCATAAAAAAATTTTATCAAGCAATATTTATCATTTTATTGATACAACATTTATTGAGAAATATAATGATAGAATAAAAAGATTAGCTCTTGCAAGGGAAGCGCTTAAAGAAAATTTAGTAAAATTAAAAATTAAGTCTAAATATGTATGCGTGATAGATCTTGATGATGTTATTAATGAATCTTTTAATTTAAATTTAATAGAAAATTTAATTTTTACTTTAAATAAGGAGCATGAGAAATATTTTGCAGTATCTTTAAGTTCAAAGCCTTTTTATTATGATATCTTAAATTTCGAAAGTAACGAATTTCCAAATAAAAATATTAAACAATTACAAAATAATAGGAGTATTAATTCTTATAAGCAAAGAAGAGAATTTATATATAAAACACAAAAACTGATGTCCAACAAAAAAAATTTTGAATGTATATCTGGATTTAATGGATTATGTTTGTACAGTTATAAAGATTACATTTCTTCAAAATATTATGAAGACAACGAAGATCAGACACCTGAACATTTATTATTTAATCGCTATTTAAATAAAAAATTAAAAAAAAAAATTTTAGTTACTGATAACTATTTTAGAATGCCAAAAGAACACAAGCCATTAAACAATATTTATCAATTTATGTTTGAAAAAATAATTAAATATATAAATATTTATTATAGAAAACTCATTGATTAATTAATTTCATGAATCCACCAATTATTATATTTGCTTATAATAGACCTGAGCACCTAAGTAATTTACTTGACTCATTAATACTTAACAAAAGTTCAAGGTTATCAAAAATCTTTTTTTTTTGCGATGGACCAAAAAATGAATATGACAAAAGAAAGATTAGTGAAATTAAAAATTTATTAAAAACAAAAAAGATTAGAATACATTATAAAACTTTTCGTAAAACTAACGGTGGTCTATCCAAAAACATTATTCAAGGAGTTTCTAAAGTTTTAAATAAATATAAAAGTTGTATTATTCTTGAAGATGATCTGATCTTAAACGAAAAATGTATAAAATTTATGAATGTAATGTTAGAAAAATTTTCAAATGTTGAAAGTATAGGAAGTGTTAGCGCTCATTCATATATAGATGAATTCAAATATAAAAAAAAATTTAATTTTTACTTTACTAAACGACATTCTAGTTGGTGTTGGGGCACTTGGTCGAGAGTTTGGAAAAAAATTGAATGGAATTCTAAAAGTATAAATTCTCATTTTACTAGTAAAACTAGTTTAAGAAAATTTTCTGAGGGAGGAAACGATTTAAACTTATTATTATGGGGAAATTATAAAAAAATTATTAATTCTTGGGCAATTAGGTTTAATTTTTATTGTATGAAAAAATCTTTAAAAAGTATTCAGCCAAGATTATCAATGATTAAAAATGATGGAAGAGATTTTTCAGGAACACACGAAAAATTTACATTAAAGACAAAAAAAAAATTTAATTTTAAACCTAAACTGGGTTCATTGGACTATATTTTAAAAAAAACTCTGGATAATAAAGACATAGATTTTTATATTAAAAATAGTCACAGAAGAAGTGTGAAACTAAGTATTAAGTATTTTTTCGAAAACTTTAAAATTATATGAAAATTAAATTTTCTATAATTGTTCCTAGTTTAAATTCCAGAATATATTTAAATAAATGTTTAACAAGTATATTAAATCAATCATATAAAAATTTTGAAATTATTGTTATTGATGGAGGATCAAATGACGGTACTTTAGAATATCTAAAAACTTTCGGTAATAGAATAAAATGGATAAGTGAGAGAGATAATGGGCAAGCAGATGCAATTAATAAAGGCATATCTATTTCAAGTGGTAACTGGTTAACCTGGCAAAATTCTGATGATTACTATCATGACAAAGATGCTTTGATGTTATTTGCTAATGCTATTAAATCAAATAAATCAAAAAGATTATTTGTTGGAAATATCAATTTAGTGAATCATGATTGTAAAATTTTAAGAGATGTAAAATATTTTAATCCATATTTTTATTCACTGCTTTATGAGGGTATGACACTTACAAATCAAGCTTGTGTTTGGGATCGTGATTTAAACGAAGAAATAGGAATATTTAAAAATATGAAAATAAATTTTGATTATGAATGGTTTTTAAGAATACTCAAAAATTTTCCTGATTGTGGTTTTCATATAAATCGCACTATAGGGTGTTTTAGGTTGCATAAATTTCAAAAAACTCAAAATCAAAATTTAATAGACTCAATAAATTTAGAAAAAATAAAAAAAAATTACGGTTATAATAAATTTTATTCAATTTTTTTTAGACCCTATTTATTATTTAGAAAATTTATTTGTTATCTACTTCAGGGAAATATTAGTTATCTAATTAGAGGTATTTTCAAGCTTTTTTTTGGAAGAAAAAATAAAGAGTACGTAGATAGTTAAATATATAATAATTATTAAAATAGGATTTATTATATTTAAATAAGATAATAAATTTGTTATTAGAAAAATTATTAAATAAATTAGTAAAGTTTTGTTAAGAGAAAATTGTTTTAACATAAAGTGGTGCAAATGATTAAGATCTCCTTTGAAAGGGTCTTTTTTTTTTAATAATCTAGTTAAAAACAACCTAAACATATCAATACCTGGTATCATAAAAAAAATAAAAATTTTTTCAACGGATATTGAATTACCTAGATTTAATTGGTTGTTGTATACAAATATAGTTAATATTCCAATTAAGCTTCCTAAAAATAAAGTTCCTGAATCACCCAAAAAATATTTTCCTTTTAAAATTATAAATGTATTAATTAAAGAGAAAATAGACAATAATATTAAAATTTTAAAAACAATTTCATCATCACTTATTAGTGCTAATGATAGTAACCAAAATGATGCAAAACCTGATGCCAAACCATTGATACCATCAGTAAGGTTCAGTGCATTCATTAACAGCAAGATACAAAGAGTACTAAAAAATATTCTGAATTCACCTAAATAAAAATACTTGTTAAATGTTTTAATATAAATATTACTAATTGTAAGTGGTTCAAAAGAATTCAATGCTATTAAGACAATAATAAGTGAAATTCCTAACTTTAAATAAGCATTTAAACTGTATCTATCATCAATATAGCCAATAAAAAAAAATATATAAGAATATAAAAAAATATAAAAAAAAATCTTATTGTAAAAAATTACATTAAAATAGATTAGTAAACTTATTGAGATTATAAAAAATGGAAAAGAACCAATTAATGGTGTAGTATTTTCATGTAACTTACCCTTTTTTGGTAAATCCAAAACATGAAAAAACGTGCCAAGCTTATGATTATTTCTTGTAAAAAAATAAAGAAAAAAAGTTGCTAATAACAGAATAATTAAATATTCAATAATAATCATAAAAATTTAATGAATAAAAAACTTAGTTTAAATTTTCCAATTGTAAATATTTTTACTTTAATAATTTTTAATATATTTTTATTAGGACTTGTTTATGGCCTTGTTTTAGTAAATATATTCATATTTTTATTACTTATTATTTTTTTGATAAGTATAAAACAAAAAAAAATTTATTTAGTCGATAATATTGATTTTTCTATTAAGTTACAGATAATTTTCTGTCTATATATTATTTTTAATTCATTTTTTATCAATTCTGACATAGATAATTTTTATAAAGCAATATTTTATTTTCGTTTTTTCTTAATTGCATTTGTAATTTCGAAAATTTTAGAATTTAAAAATAAAACCCTAGATTATATTGCAGTATGTTTTTTATTTTTTTCAATATTCTTATCAATTGATATATTTTATCAATACCTTACGGGCCGTGATTTTTTTGGTTTTGCCCCAGGTATATGTAGCTATCCAAATGGCTCATATTTAATTGACCCTAGATCTTGTGAAAGATTTTCAGGATTTTTTGCATCAGAATTAATTGCAGGAAATTTTTTATCAACTTACGGTATATTTTCACTTTTTATTTTTATTTCAAAATTTGAAAACCTTAAATATAGCCAAATTTTTTCTTCAGTATGTTTTATCATAATTATATTTGCAGTTATTTTATCTGGAGAAAGGAACGCGATTTTATCCTTACTAATAATTTTTTCATTTAATTTATTTTTTAATAAGAAGTATAGAAAAAAATTATTATTTATATTTTCATTTTTTTTAATTATTTTTTCTTTTTTATTTTTTAATGTAGATCAAATTAAGTATAGATACTTTACTTGGCCCATTGACCATATCAGTAGCAAGGAAAGTGATGGAATAAAGAAAATATTTGATACTAGTTGGGGTTCTCATTATGTAACAGCATATGAAATTTATAAAAATAATAAATTATTTGGTTCTGGATTTAAATCATTCAGAAATGAATGTAAAAAAAATGATTATGATTATAAAAAACTTAACCAAAAATTTAATTTAAATTTAAAAGTTAGCGGTTGTTCTTCGCACCCACATCATTTATATTTAGAAGTATTATCCGAATTAGGTATTGTTGGATTTACTATATTTTTAGTAGTTTTATATTTCACAATTTTTCATCCTTTTTTTAAAAATTTCAGTCTCTTCATCAGAAATAAAGAAATTATTATTTTATTATCAATCGTTCTGACATTTATCTTTCCGTTAAAGCCAACAGGATCATTTTCGGCTTCAGTTTTTTCTACAAATATGTGGTTTTTTATAGGTTTTTATTTATATTTTATTCGTGAATTAAATTACAAAAAAAAAATTAAAAAATGAAAAAAAAAATAGCTTTAATTACAGGAATAACAGGTCAAGATGGTTCTTATTTAGCAGAATTTTTATTAAAAAAAAAATATATTGTACATGGAATAATTAGAAGATCTTCCTCATTTAATACTGGAAGAATAGACCATCTTTATAAACATCCACTACAAAAATCGATAAATTTTTTTTTACATTATGGTGATATGACTGACTCATTATCTTTACAAAGAATAATTGATGATATAATGCCTGACGAAGTTTATAACCTGGCAGCTCAATCTCATGTAGCAGTCTCTTTTAATCAGCCAGAATATACCGCTAATTCTGATGCATTAGGAACCCTTAGGACATTAGAAACAATTAAAAAAATAAAAAAAAAGAAAATAAAGTTCTATCAAGCAGGCACGTCAGAAATGTATGGTAAGGTTCAAGAAATTCCACAATCAGAAAAAACTAACTTTTATCCAAGAAGTCCATATGCTGTAGCAAAATTATATGCTCATTGGATTACAATTAACTATAGAGAGGCTTACAATATTTTTGCTTGTAATGGTATATTATTTAATCATGAAAGTCCAAGAAGAGGAGAAACATTTGTAACAAAAAAAATAACAAAAGCTTTATGTAGAATTAAACACAATAAGCAAAAAAAATTATATCTTGGAAATATATATGCAAAGCGTGATTGGGGTCACGCAAAAGATTACGTAGAAGCACAATGGCTTATGCTACAACAAAAAAAACCAGACGATTATGTAATTGCAACTGGCAAAACTTATTCAGTAAAGTTTTTCGTAGAAAAAGTTGCTAAGCATTTGAAAATGAAATTAATGTGGAAGGGTAAAGGAATTAATACTAAAGCTTATGATGAAAAAGGAAATTGTATTATTGAATGTCACAAAAAGTATTTCAGACCAACGGAAGTGGATATTTTGCTAGGAAATGCCAATAAAGCAAGAAAGAAATTAAAATGGAAGCCAAAAACCAACCTCGATGCTTTGGTCAAAGAAATGGTAAATGAAGATTTAAAAAGTTTATAAATTTTTCTAATGCAAATATTTATCACCGGTATAGCAGGCTTTCTTGGTTCAAATTTAGCCGATTTTTATATTAAAAAAGGCTTTTCTGTTTCTGGATGTGATAATTTAGTTGGTGGAGATTTAGACAATATATCTTCTAAAGTAAATTTTGTTAAGGCAGATTGTGAAAATCTTAGCAAGATGAAAGAGTTAACTAAAAATATTGATGTCGTTATTCATGCGGCTGCTTATGCACATGAAAGTTTATCAATTTTTTCACCTTATTTAATTTCTAAAAATATAATTGATGGCTCAACATCAGTATTTAGTGCTGCGATTCAAAATAAAGTAAAAAGAATAGTATTTTGCTCTTCAATCGCTAGATATGGGGAAGTTAAAATTCCTTATAAGGAAAATGGTCCCACAAATCCATCAGACCCCTACGGCATTTCAAAGTTAGCTGCAGAAAAAATACTTATTAATTTATGTAACACTTATGGTGTTGAATATAATATTGCAGTTCCACATAACATTATAGGAATAAAGCAAAAGTATGATGACCCATTTAGAAACGTTGCATCAATTATGATAAACTTAATGTTACAGAACAGACAACCAATTATTTATGGAGATGGAGAGCAAAAAAGAAGTTTTTCTGATGTAGATGATTGTATTTATTGTATTGATAAACTTGCAACAGATCCAAATATTAAAAGTCAATTGGTTAATATAGGGCCAGGTCCCGAAAATGAGATAACAATAAATAAATTATATCAAATAATTTCAAATCAACTTAAATATAATAAAGAAGCTATTAAAAAACCAGAAAGAGTAAACGAGGTTAAGTATGCGATATGTTCATCAGATTTATCAGAGCGATTATTGAAAATTAAATCAAATCAGAATATCGAGGAGGTAATTTCTAAAATGATAGACTTTATCAAAAAAAAAGGACCAAAAAAATTTAATTATAATTATCAAATTGAAATACAAAATGAACTAACTCCAGATACATGGAAAAAAAAATTAATTTGAAAATTTTCTCTTCTAAAAAAAATATAGAAATAGAATCTTTAGTTTATGGTTTTAATCTTTTTTTGCCAACATTTGTATTAATTATTTCTTCATTATTTAAAGAATATAGCTTAGCTGCTGAATTGGGGATCCTGATAGGAATAAATATCATATTTACTCAAATTTTTTCAGCTAATTTAAGGAGTATAATTATATCAAAAAACAATACAGATAATATTTATTCACATATAGTTTTTAGGTTGTTAATAGCTTTCTTTGTTTTATTTGTAAATGCTATTATTTTCTACATTTATAATTTTACCTATTTTGAAATTTTATCTCAAATTACAATATTAATATTAATTCAATGGCAATGTGAAATTATATTAAC
>MDTB01097441.1_pt1 | contig 12013 bp, 9 predicted proteins | sample 811161 | NCBI WGS metagenome assembly MDTB01 (sample SAMN05326650, study PRJNA326480) | marine metagenome | isolation source: seawater | place: Mediterranean Sea | collected 2009 | reverse complement strand
TCATAAACAAAGCTGAGTTTGAAAATGAGATATCATATCCAAACAGCTCAAGTTGCATCAGGGACTTGATGGTAAATTGCTCAACTGGTGAGTGCATGTTCCTATCCTTATTATCCTGTTTGAACAGCTAGTTCTGATCGTTATTCTTATCATCCGATCTATGCTGATCAAAATACCCCAATTTTAACCCTTGGCCTGTTGCCATTCTCCAGATATTTACCATGCCAGCCATTGCGCCCAAGAAAAAAAGTATAATCATAAAAAGCGGCAATGTTCCAAGCCATTGATCCAGCATCCATCCGATAAATGTTCCTACTGCTATTCCGGCTACTAATTCGGTTGCTATGCGTCCAATTAATGCCATAGCATCGGCAGGCAGTCTTGCTCTCGAATGGTGAGCTTTATTTGGATTGGCGAGATGATGTTCAGCTTGTCCTATACGTTCATCCAAACTGTCTTTGGTTTTGTCATCTTCAGCCTTGGGCTTGTCGGAGATGATAATTATCCTTTCAAAATATTCGGTCACTAAATTCGTTATATATTCACCTGGATGATATCCTAACGAATGTCTTAACGCATTATAAGTGTTTGTAAATGAATTCCATAGACAAACCTCACAATTCGCGCTTGCAAAGTATGATTACAGCACCATTATGTCAAGTGATCATGAAAGGAGATTTCCCCCATATGTCCACATATCATGAGGCAAATAGTCCCATCACCTCAAAACTAGGCAGATTGTTTGTATTTTTCAGCAGTTTGCAGATCAACGGATACAACCTGACTAATGCCTTTTTGTTGCATGGTAACACCAAATAAGCGGTCCATTTGCGCCATGGTTAGGCGATGATGCGTAACAATGATAAATCGTGTATCGGTTTCAGCCGCAATTTCATTAATCATGGAACAGAATCGGCCAACATTTCGATCATCAAGCGGCGCATCAACCTCATCAAGAATACAAACGGGGGCAGGGTTGGTAAGGAAAACAGCAAAAATCAGCGCCAGCGCGGTTAACGCCTGCTCACCACCTGATAGAAGTGACAGCGATTGCAGCCTTTTGCCGGGTGGGCTGGCCATAATATCAAGCCCTGCCTCTAATGGATCATCACCTTCGGTCAGCACCAGCTCAGCAGTGCCGCCATTAAATAGACGCTTAAATAAATCACCAAAATGCCTATTCACATCAGCAAAGCTTTTCAGCAAACGCTCTCTGCCTTCACGATTTAGCTGATTAATCGCATCACGAAGCGTCGCCACCGCCTTCACCAGATCATCACGTTCGGTGGTCAGCTCAATGATCTTCTCCTTGACTTCTGCCATTTCGATTTCTGCCCGCAGGTTAACCGGGCCAATATTATCGCGTTCCCGTAACAGCCTCTCTAGCCGAGCTTCCAGCATAGAGAGTTGGCTATGATCTGGTATGGTATCGGTATCGGTATTACCTGTTATGTCAGCAAGCTGATCAGGCGTTGTGTCCAATTTCTCCTTGATCCGATTAATCGTCTCATCAAAGGCGTTTTGGACGACCACTAGCTCACCTTCTTTTCTGATCATGTCTTCGCGTGTTTGCGCTAACGCCGCCTCATCTGTGCGGTGTTCATTGGCCGCCGTGGATTGGGCGGTTTCGGCAAGAGCTAATGCGTCACCAGCTTGCTGAACGGTTTCAGCAGATGTTGCTATAGAAGCGGCGAGAGCATTTCGCTTTTCGATCAGCATGTTAGGCTGGTCTTGGAGCTTTGCTAATTCCTCAGTCACATGGTCTTGTCTTTGTTTAAGCTCTGCCAAGCGGCTAAAGGTGCCGTCATAGCGGAGCGTCCAGCTTTCCAGATTGCGCGTGACATCACGGAGGGTTTGCTGGCGTAATTCGCGAGACCGCATAATGGTATTCTCGCTGCTCATCGCCTCAGCCAAGCGCGTCCTTGCTTCATCTGTGGTGAGGCGCTTGTCTTGTAACTGGGCGGCCAGCTCATCATGGGAGTTTAGCTCAGACAGGTCTTTTTCTATGCGCGATAAGGTATCGGTCAAATCAGCGACCGCTTGCGCTAAATCCTGTTTTTGAGTTTCGGCGGTGGCACGCGCGGCTTGCGCCTGCTCAAACTGACGGGTTGCTTCCAAAACATGATGCTGTGCTTGTCTTTCCATATCACGCAAGGTGGAAATATTCTGCTCAGCTTCGGCAGCTATATGGTTATCGGTATTGGCTTGCTCACTCGCGGCCAGGGCATTGCTGCGAATATCTTCAATCTGGCCTAAAAGCTCTTTATGCCGCGTTTCATGGCGAAGGCGTTCTGCGGTGCTAGCGGCGGCGCCCGGCAATTTAATATAGCCATCCCAACGCCAGCATCCACCTGATGAAGTGGTGATCATTTGCCCGGCTTTAAGATGCGGTTGGAGCGATATAGCGGTTTCAATATCGCTCACCACACCCACCCCGGATAGCGCAGATATCAAGGCATCAGGGATATCCAGATACTGCATTAATGGAGTTGTATTGGCAGGCGCATCAGGTGTGGCATGTGAGCTTATATCTTGCCGCCAATAGCCGTCACCGCCCTTATATTGCCCGTTATTGCCAACAGGTGAGGCGAGGCTTTCTGCCAATACCGCCGCCAGGGCTTGTTCCATGCCGTCTTTGATCGTGATCATGGTTGATACAGCCGGCCCATCCTGCTCTGCGTTTTGGTCAATAAGCAATGATGCAAGCGTATCTATTTCGCCGCTTATTCGGCGTTCCAAGGCTTCTGCCTCGACAGCTTTATCACGGCTTACTTGCGCTGTATCTTTCAGGTTCTCGGCATTAGCCATAGCGGTTTCACGTTGGCTGATCGCCTCAATCGCGGCGGCCTCGGCCTGTTTTAAGCTATCATTAGCGGTATCTCTGGCTTCGGTTAATCGCGCCAGATCAAGGGCTGATAATTTAGCCCGAACATCATCAAGCCGCCGCTGGCTATCCTGGCGTTGCCGCTCAAGGGTGCTTTGGTCACGTTCAACAGCATGATAGCGGGCGGTAATATCGGCTAGCTCGGCTTCGGCCTGATTGGCCAGATCACGGGCTTTGCCGCGTTCTTCCTGGGCTTTGATCAGATCAGGTTGATCATCTTTCTCGGCTGCTTCAAGCTCAGCTTGTTCGGTTTTTAGCTGATCCAGGGCGTTGGTGGCATCGGTCTGGAGCTGAGTTTCACGGTCGATATCAGAACTGATTTGGTCAAGCCGTGTCTGTGCCTCACGGGTTTGTGATGCCATGCGTTCTTCTTCTTTGTCGATATCAGCCATCGCCAAATCAAGCCGCTGTTTTTCTGCCATGACTTCGGCGTTTCGCTGGCGCAGAGGCGGCACGGCATCATTGGCCTGCTGTAATGCCGCAGCGGAGGCGCTGACTTTGACAGTGGCTTCGGCAACAACACGTTTGCAGGCTCGATCACGTTCCTTTGCTGTCTCCAGATTGGATAGATCAACGCGATAACGGCTTTCCAGTAACTGCGCTTCTGCCATGCTAATACGGTCGGCGATAGAGCGGTATCTGGCGGCTTGCCTTGCCTGTTTTGAAAGTGACGATTTTTGCTCATCCATTTGGGTCAGGACATCATCGACACGCATCAGATTACGTTCTGCCGTATTAAGCCGTAATGTGGCTTCGTGGCGGCGATGTTGAAGCCCTTTGGTGTTGGCGGCTTCTTCGAGTAAGCCCCGGCGCTCGGTAGGTTTAGCATTGATCAATGCACCGACACGGCCTTGGCTAACAATGCCATGACTGCGGGCGCCAGTCGCCAGATCAGCGAATAATAATTGCACATCGCGGCCACGAACAGGTTTTCCATTAATGCGATAAGTACTGCCTTTGCCGCGATCAAGGCGCCGTGATATTTCTAGTTTATCTTCACTTGCATAGGCGGCAATACTGGCATCACCATTGTCAATAGTGAGCATGACTTCGGCAAAATTGCGCGCAGGACGCTGTGATGTTCCGGCAAAAATGACATCATCCAGCTCACCGCCGCGCATAGATTTAGCTGAGGTTTCGCCCATTAACCATTGCAGCGCCTCAACAATATTGGACTTGCCGCAACCATTTGGCCCAACAATTCCTGTCAGACCCTCATCAATGGTGACTTCCTCAGGTTCGGCAAAGGATTTGAAACCGGTTATCTTAAGATGCGTGAATGGCAATAGTCATTAGTCTTTCTGTGAACTCAGATTACTGTGAATTGGGGTAATTGAGGAGATAAGGCAGAACATCACATGATCATGTCATGAAGCGATTAAGAATCTCCTCAAACTCATCATAAGGTTTAAATCCTGCAATCACTTCCTTATCGTTAATCACAAAAGTAGGTGTTGAGTTAATTTCAAATCGGTCATAGCCATCCTGGGCGATTTTGACAATCCCTTCCAGATAGGGGCGATTATTCATCATGCCAGAAAACTCATCTTCATTAATACCGGCAATTCGCGCCATATCCTGCAATTCTAATAGCGGATATTGTGAGGCCGCCCATTTCGATTGCTGGCTTAATAAAATATCCAGCATGCCTTCATAAGCGGCTTCGGGAACAGCGCGCGCCAACGCATGCGCATAGACGGCTAATTCTGATAAGGGAAAGTCACGATATTCGAATCGCGCTTTGCCTGTATCAATCCAATTTGTTTTGACCTCAGGATAGGTATCAAGATGAAATTGGGCGCAATACCCGCATGTCATGGAAAAATATTCAGCTATTAGAATAGGCGCGTCAGGGTCACCAATAATGCGTGGGGAAAGCGCCGCCTCAATATTAAAATCTTGAGCAAAACCTTGCCTTGAAAGAAAAGGTGTAGCCAAACCAGCTATCCCAAACGACATGCCCGTTGCCATAGAAGCAATAAGAAAATGACGTCTGTTTTTGTGGCTTTTTGTCTGTTGGGGCGCCATGGATAAACCTTTCGTTAATCAACATGCTGTATATCTGCATTAATCAACCTCATTATAAGGTATGCTCACGGTTCAGTCTATGGTGTTTTTGCATCAGCAAGGCGAAGCATCAACATAGCGGTGAGCTTTTGCCGCAATTGGTCATCTTTAATGGCGCTGATCATGGCCTCTAATTCGGCTTTTTCGGCGTCATCCATATCCCATTTCGGCGGAAGGGATGGGTGCGGTGTCGCTTGCGAGCTTGCTATGGGCTTGCCCGCATTTGCGCGGTTTTGGGTGCCGGCAGCCGATTGATTAATGCGGATACGGCCAAACGCCATATATCCAACCTGATTATTTGCCCTTTCAATAATATCAGCGGATAGCATTTGTAGTTCAGGGGCGCGCGCCGATGTCGTGCCAATACTAAGAACAGCAATGCTGGCATTATTGATGGAATGCGGGGCGTTATCCCCATCGGGGAAATGCACGGCTAGAGGCAAGGCCCATTCCGCCGCGTGACCAGCAATATCAGCCCAGTTTTTGACAATAACCTGAAACAGTTTACCTTGTTTACGGAGAACCGGCGCAAGAATTTTATCTGCGATAAGGTTAAGCCGTGTCGCCCGTTTTATGCGTTTATCCTTGCCTCTGTTCATGAGACCATTATATAGACGTCATGCCATCCGAAACCAAAAGAAAAATCACTGATACTGATAATTCTGCTTGCATGGATATGACCCAACATGTGCTGGATTGGTATGACAGCCATCGCCGCGACTTGCCTTGGCGGATGCCTCCGGGTCAGCATGCAGACCCTTATAAAGTCATGTTATCTGAAATTATGCTGCAACAGACAACGGTTGAGGCGGTAAAGCCATATTTTCAGCGGTTTCTGTCGCTTTGGCCAACGCTGTCTGATCTCGCGGCGGCATCACAGGATGAAGTCATGAAGGCGTGGGCAGGGCTTGGCTATTATTCGCGGGCGCGGAATCTCTACAAAGCCGCGCAACTGATCATGACCGAATATGATGGTCAGTTTCCTGACCAGGAAGATGAATTATTGAAATTACCCGGAATTGGCGGCTATTCGGCGGCGGCGATCGCGGCGATTGCCTTTGGCAGACGGGCGGTGGTGATTGATGCAAATATCGAACGCATCATAGCGCGTTATGCGGCAATCCCTGATCTATTGCCAGCGGCAAAGCCAGCTATTCGCGCGGTCTTGGATGACCTTACGCCAAACGAACGCGCTGGTGATTTTGCGCAGGCTCTGATGGATATTGGCAGCCGTATTTGTACCCCGCCACGGAAAAAAGCTGGCCAGTTGTCACAGCCGCAATGCCTCATCTGTCCACTCGCTTCGGGATGTCAGGGGCGGCATGCTGATCCATCATCATGGCCGCGAAAACCGGCAAAGCGCGCCCGCGCGATGCGGCGAGGTGAGGTGCTGATATTGGTATCAGATGATAATCATGTGGCATTGACGCGGCGTCCTGATCAAGGGCTGCTTGGCGGTATGATGCTGTTTCCGACAACTAGCTGGCCAGATGGCTCACGTCGGCATGTTGATTATCCGATTGAGGCAAATAGTCTGCTTGGGGCGCTATTAGAGATGTATCAGGCGACCGCCAATCAGCACAGGCTTAATCAGCCAGTTCACCATATATTCAGCCATTTTGAATTAGAGCTGAAAGTGACGATAATGACAGGGGTGCGGCGGCAACTTATGCAAGACTTATTGGTGCAAGATTTACTGGTGCAAGACTTACTGGCGCAAGATTTACTGGCGCAAGTTATCTGGTGCCCATTAACGGAGCTTGCAGGCGAAGCCATGCCAAGCGTTATGCGCAAAGTCGTCACACTAGCCGAAGCGCATAGAGGGCGTTTTATGTCTTGATGGCTTGGCGGCAGAGCTTAATGCCGGAAATGCCGCATGCCAGTGAATACCATGGTCAAGTCACGCTCATCAGCGGCGGCAATAACGTCCTCATCACGGATTGAGCCGCCGGGCTGAATAACTGCGGAGACACCAGCATCAGCGGCGGCAATCAGGCCATCAGCAAACGGGAAAAAGGCGTCAGATGCGACAGCCGATTGCGCTAACGGGTTGCCCGTCATGCCAGCTTCTGCCGCCATGTCTGCGGCTTTTGCAATGGCGATACGCGCCGCATCTAATCGGCTCATCTGACCAGCGCCAATGCCTTTTGTGGCTTCATCCTTGGCGTAGACAATGGCGTTGGATTTAACGTGTTTTGCGACTTTCCAGGCAAATATCATATCAGCCCATTCGCGCGCATCAGGCTGCCGTTTAGTGACAACGCGCAAATCAGCCAAGGCGATTTGTCCGGCATCCGCGTTCTGCGCGAGGAAGCCGCCAGCAAGTGTTTTAATCATTATATGGTTAGGCGCCTCAGTTGGCATACCGCCAGTTAGCATCAGCCGTAAAGATGGCTTTTTAGCCAAAATAGCTTTTGCCGCATCATCAGCATCAGGCGCGATAATGACCTCAGTAAAGAGACTTGTCATTGCCGTTGCAAGATCAGCGGTTAACGCCCGATTGAGCGCAATGATACCGCCAAAGGCACTAACCGGATCAGACGCTAACGCCGCTTCCCATGCCGGCATCAGATGATCAGCCATAGCAACGCCGCAGGGGTTGGCATGCTTGATAATGGCAATCGCGGGGCGATCATATTCGGCAACCAATTCAAATGCCGCATCGGTGTCATTGATGTTATTATAACTCAGCGCTTTGCCCTGGATTAGCTCGGCTGTCATGACGCCGGGGCGCGGCACCCGCTGCGCCATCCGATACAGCACCGCCGCTTGATGCGGATTTTCGCCATAACGCATCACCATATCAGCCGTGCCAGCAAGGCTAATCTCAGGCGTTAATGCTGACTGCCCCTGATCTTCTGTCATCCATGCGCTAATCATGCTGTCATAGGCGGCGGTATGGGCAAAGGCACGAGCCGCTAGGTGCCGGCGCGTTGGTTCCGTAATGCCGTGATGAGTATCCATATCATCAAGTATCTTTGCATAATCCGCAGCATCTGTGCATATGGTCACGAAATCATGATTCTTGGCGGCGGCACGGATTATCGCAGGCCCGCCAATATCAATATTTTCAACCAAGTCATCGCGGCTGGCATCTGGCCGTTTTAATGTATCGGCAAAGGGATAAAGATTGATGACAACCAGATCAATAGCAGCGATATCATGAGCTGTCATATCTGCCATATGCTGATCATTATCGCGGCGCGCCAGAATACCGCCATGGATAGCAGGATGCAGCGTTTTCACTCGCCCATCCATCATTTCTGCCATGCCCGTAACTTCGGCCACTTGGGTGACAGCAATCCCTGCCTCAGCAAGCAATTTAGCTGTCCCGCCAGTCGATAATAGCACTATGTTTTTGGCGGCAAGGGCTTTCGCAAAATCAACGATCCCTGTCTTATCAGAAACAGAAAGCAATGCGGTGTTAATCGGTTGCGGTTTATCAGGTGTCGTCATGGTCGTGATCCATTAAATCTTGATGTTGATATGGCTGGGATTGCCTTTGCCTGTTTGGCTTATACTGGTTTAACCTGCTTGCGGGCGAGTTTCACAAACCCCCAGGATGTTTCCAGTTTCATATGCTCTCTCAACTCCGAAAGTGCAACTGAAATGACAATTTGCTGGCATCGTTGGGGATGTCCATTAATTGCGGTAATGCTGTCCTCAAGTGAAATATGGCCTTCTGAGCAAATGAACTTCCATGACGGCATATTAGCAGGAAGCTTGAGCAGTATTGTGCGGTTATTTGTCTGGCTGGCATGTATCCGAGGGTGTAAATGAAAGCGGATAATTGCCTCCGACGGGATGTTTCCGGGGTCACCTGTATAGCGAATAATATCCTGTCCTTTTAGAATATGACCGCCAGTCGCAAGATACAACTTTCTTTCATGCAATGCCCCGAACAGGCTTTGATAGCCATTATGTTCAGCAACGGCCAGGCTGCCGCCGCTAGCGGGGCCGTAATCAATCTTTGTTGCAATGGCTTGCCGCGGGGCGCGCATATGGCCGCTATTTCTACCAGCCATTGCCGGCGCGCGCATGGTGCTGGATGTTAGCTCAGTTATCTGGCTTGAATTAATCATATCAATGCTCAGGGTTGAATGGGCAGATGTGCCTTTCATTAAATCTGCCAAATGCGGATGTGATGCCATCAGGTCATGATGATATCCGCTACTGATCAGAATACGCTGTTTCTGGAATGAGAACTCAATCGCATTAGCGGCGGCATCAGCATCAGCATCAGGCGAAAGCAGATTGCCGTTTCGGGTCGGCGCAGTATTCATGACAACAACACTTCGCCCGCTTGCCATCCGCATAAAGCCGCCTTGCGTCGCGTGCTGGCAGATTTTCCCGCGTGGCCCGCTTTTATCCAACACCAATTCGGTCAAGATAGGCGGCGCATCCATGCCATGCCGCATGGCCAGCAACGCATTATCGCCAAGCCGCCACATTCTGCCAATCGCACCCATCATAGCAATCTGCTGATCCAACCGCGCAAGATGATCGGTGATATCAGCCTCTGTTTGGGTTTTCTGGATAATGGCAAGGGCGTATCGCATGTCATGCAGAAAGCCAAGACAAGTCATATGCTTATCTATGCGGCGTGAGACATGACAGCCATCTTCCATTAGCAATTCATCGAGTGTGGCAAATATTTTGCTGGTAAGGGTGCTGATATCTGCATCAGGCTGACGAAACGCGATATCCATCAATATGGCAGAATAGGCGTTTAGCCGATCATCATTATCGGTCAGTCTGGATAAATCTTTTTGCAAGAAGCCAGATTGTATAATCAGGCTGGTCAAAATCTGTATCTGCTGGCTTTCTGGTGCCGATTGGCCATACCAGCTCCATGTCAGGATAAGTGATCGGATGCGCTGGGCTAATCTGATCGGATGCCACGTTGCTTTTTCCCAAATGCCATGCTGCATAATCCAGTCGAGCAAATATCGCCGCGCATAAGTGCGTGCATTCTGGCCGCCATATTCACGCATATCACGGAGCCATGCGAAATCATGCCAGCGTTGCTCTAGCATAATCAGAGGCGTTATTCCCGTTGCAAGAGGCTGGCCTTTATTGGCATCGCCTTTCCATGGATCGGTGATGGGGATGTTATGGCTGGCAATATGCTGGCTGAGAGCCTTGCCAGATTTAGCGGCTTTTCGGTAATGCCATCTAAAAAACTGACTGCGCCGGATGATTTGCGTGAACAAGGATATCGACCACTTTTTAGGAGGGCTTTGGCTGTTTATCATATTCAGCTTGGTCATTACTATATCCGTCTACTATATTCGTCTACTGTGCCCGCTAATTATCCTCAAAGCCGAAACTTTAACGGCGACGAAATCGTGCCATAAAAAACCCGTCATTACCATGTGTCATCATAGCATTGTCAGCATCTTTTTTGATATCCTTATCAGCATCAATAAGCGCATCAGGAAAAAGCCGTAAGAGATGGGGCGCAATGCCTTCATATGGCATGAAACCAGCGTAGGCTTGGGGGTCAATGGGGTCAGGAATGAGATCAGTTTCACGGATTATTCTGGCCGCAATATCCTCACCTTCTGCCCGAAATAAAGAACAGGTCGCAAAGATCAGAATACCACCAGATTTGAGCCAAGTGGCCGCCTGTTTTACCATACTCATCTGGATATCGCTTAACATGGCGACATCGGGGGTTTTCTGATGCGTTAATTTGTCAGGATTACGGCGGATCGTTCCTGTCGCTGAACAAGGCGCATCAATAAGAACAACATCAACCGCAGCTTGAGGTGACCAGTCCAATATATCTGCCGTGATCACTTCAGCTGTCATATTTAATCGCGTCAGATTTTCTTTTAGCCTGATGAGCCTTGCTGCTGATTGATCAATAGCTGTGACATTGCCACCACCTGCGATACATTGCGCGGTCTTGCCGCCGGGCGCGGCACAAGCATCAATAACATGCTTGCCTTTGATGTCACCCATCATCCGCACAGGTATGGTTGCAGCGGCATCCTGAACCCACCATCTGCCGTCAACATAGCCCTCTAATTGAGCAGGTGCGCCGTCGCTTAACCGGATACTGCCTTGTGGCAACAAAGTGCCGCCAAGCTGTTCTGCCATATCGGCGGCTGTTTCCGGGTCAGCCATGGTCAGGTCAAGTGGCGGCGGCGTCAATAAGGCGGCCATAATTTTATCAGCCTGATCCATCCCCCAATCAGCGATTAATCGGGATTTAATCCAGTCGGGGAAGCCCGTGGCATGATCATCTTTCCATGCCTGAATTAAACTTGGATGTGTTTCAATGTCTTTAACACATCGCCGCAGGCTGGCATTAATCAGCCCATGCAGATGCTCAAGCCCAACCGACCGAATTAAGCGGACGGATTGATCAACCACCGCATGTGATTTGCCATCGAGCCAGATCAATTCCGTCAGCGCCAGCAACAAAATATAGGTGGCCATCTGCTGGCGGCCTTTTGGCGCGCGCGGAACATAGTGTCTTAACGCCAGCATGGCCTGCCCATGATAGCGTATGCTGGACGCCAATAGCCGCCGACAAAACCGGCGATCTCTAGGCTCTAACCTGTGATACGGCTCATGATGTTCTAGCCATTCATCAAGCGCTTTGCCTGATGACATGATAGCTTTCATGCCTGCCAAGGCAATTTTTCTTGAAGGTTCGGGATGTTGATTTCTTTTGGCCATGGCGCGATCATAGGCATAAGATCGGTTTTGTCTAGTTGGCAGAATAAAATCTTTGCACAACAAAATCTGTGCAGATCAGTATCCCCTTGTTCTTAGCGCTAAATGCCACCATATAGTTGAGTATGATGATGACAGATAACAATCAGGCTGACCCCAAAGCCCTAAACCCCAATTCAGAACATGATGCAGATTATGATGATGCCGCAGTAGCAACATCAGAACAGCCAGAGCAGGCTGAATTAGCTGAACCTGAATTAGCTGAACCTGAATTAATAGAACCTGAAGTAACAGAACATGGTGGGCCAAAAGGGCTTGAGCCAACGCGGTTCGGTGACTGGGAAAAAAACGGTCGGTGTTCCGATTTTTAACCTC
>MDTB01078028.1_pt1 | contig 12013 bp, 3 predicted proteins | sample 811161 | NCBI WGS metagenome assembly MDTB01 (sample SAMN05326650, study PRJNA326480) | marine metagenome | isolation source: seawater | place: Mediterranean Sea | collected 2009 | reverse complement strand
TACCCGGAAGAAGTATTAAACTGAAAAAAGAGTCTCTAAGATTTACTTGTTCTAAGAATAACTATGCTACTCAACACAAATACCCAAGAGAGGGGGATCCTTATTTTGATGGGACTCCAGTGGTAGGTGTTGCAAGTGCAACTCAATTTACAATTAATGTTGGTATATCAACTGTCCCAACACAGTATGTTTCCGGTGGATTTATTCAACCAGCAATTATTGCACCAAGAGCAAATAATAACTCAGCAAGTGGTCAAGATGTAGCATTTGATGGCGCATCAGTCATAAGAGTTCTGAGTGCAACAGAATTTGAAATCAATAGTGGTATATCAACAAGAGCTCACCTTTATGCAAGAGGTGGTAGAGTTGATCAATTGACAAAAATTGTTATCGATGATCCACTATCATATAGTGATATGCAACTTATCCATAGCACTACAAGTCCCGGAACTGCTGGCACTGAAGCAAGAGCTGATGTTGTCGTAAGTCAAGGATCAACAATTATTGATTTTAAAATAACAAATACTGGATATGGATATGGAATAAGTGAGATATTAACATTACCTCTTACTGGTGCAACGGGCATTCCTACAACACCTAGTTTTGTTGATAACCGAGAATTAAAAATCACAGTGAATGATGTAGCAAGTGATAAATTTAGTGGATGGTCAGTCGGTGAGTTGCAGGTATTGGATAATTTCCAAAATTTATTTGATGGTTCTAGAAGAACTTTCCCATTATCAGTTGGTGGTGAAACTTTATCAATTCAAGCAGCACCCGGATCACCCGTTACAGTTCAGGATACTCTGTTTGTATTTGTCAATGATATACTTCAAATACCCGGAGAGTCATATACATTCTTGGGAGGTAGTAATATAACATTTGATGAAGCACCTAAATTTGAAGATACGCTTAAAATATTATTCTATCGTGGAACAGGTGGTGCGGATGTTATTGATAGGGATGTGATTGAAACTGTTAAAGTTGGTGATGATTTAACTTTAGGATATTCAAGATCTTTAGATCAACAAAAATGGTTGCAAGAAAGTAAGAGAGGAGTTCTTGAAATTACATCATCCAATACCACAGATACAACAACTTATGATGGGCCAGGAGTTTTTGAAGATACAAGAATCTTTAGACCAATTAAATGGACAAAACAAACTGAAGATAAATTTATAGAAGGAAAAATTATCACAAAAGATAGGGATTTATATAAAGGAAATATATTCCCTACAACTAATCCCATTCAAACTGTAGGTATTGGTTCAACAGTTATATATGTGGCTGGTGCTAGACCATTCTTTAATGCAAAGAATGAAAACTCTGTATCTACAGAATTCCAAAAAAATATTGTCATTGTAAATAATGTTGAGAGATTGGCAGCTGCAGCGACTGCTGTTGTTTCTGCTGCAGGAACAATATCCTCAGTGGCAATATCAACTGGAGGACGTGGATATGATAGCGCACCAGTTGTGACTATAGGAAATCCTGTTGGTCTAGGAACAACTGCTCGTGCAGAAGCAACAGCAACAATATCGAATGGTGTAGTTACAGGTATCACAGTATCAGTTGCAGGAACAGAATATAGTCAATCAAATCCACCTGTTGTTTTAATGGGTGCCGATCCTGTTCTAGAGGAAAATAATACTGTTTTATCATATGCCGGTGATAGTGGTGTTATTAGTGGTATAGGTTCAACAACAATTGCTGGAGTATCTAATCCTTGTTTAATATTTGATCTTGTCATACCTTCAGATTCATTCTTAAGAAATTCAGATGTAACTCAAGGAACCACAGGATCTGGTGCAAATAGTGGTATCGTAACATCTGGACTACAAGTTGGAGATTACTTTATAGTGACTAATTCTAACGTTAATGTTGGAACTGGATTCTCATCAGTTGATTATGATACGGGTGCTGTTGTTGGAGTAGGAACAACATTTATAGATAATGTGTATCGAGTGGCAGCAGTAAATTATTCACATGTTACTGATGCAGTTGGTTTTGGTCAAACATCCGTCACTCAAGTGACTGTAGGTATTGGGACTGTAAACCCAAATTTAGTTGGTCTTGCTGGTAGTGAATTTTATGGTGAGTATAGTTATGGTATATTAAGATTGAGTGAAAGAAACACTATTCGTTCATATCCAGTTAATACTTCTAACGGAATTAGTGGTATTTTAACAGGGCCAATCATGAGAAGGAAGTCATTCCTAAAAACTCAAAGTTATTCCACATAAATAAATAAAAACTATAAAAAATGGCAGCAATAATTACTGATCAAATAAGAATATTAAATGCAAAGAATTTTGTTGCGGGTGTATCTACTTCTACTAATTCATATTATTCTTTTGTTGGATTGACTGATCCTGCAAAAATACAATCTGATTGGGATAATGATCCTCCATCTCCTGTAGATAATTTTACAAATCATAATGATTTCTGGGATACTGCGATTGCACTTAAAAAAATAAATGCATCTGATGTAAGACAGGTGGTTAAAAGAAATACTTGGACTTCAGGAACAACTTATGATTACTATAGACCTGATTATGGCATAGCAAATCCACCAAAACACGCACAAGGAACATCATTATATTCATCCAATTATTTTGTATTGAATAGTGATTTTAGAGTTTATATTTGTTTAAAAAATGGAACAAGTCCAGAACTGCCTGATGGCAAACCATCATTAGATGAGCCAACATTCACTGACTTGGAACCAAAAATTGCTGGTACAAGTGGAGATGGATATATTTGGAAATATCTTTATACAATCAAACCATCTGAATTAATTAAATTCGATTCAACTGAATTTATGCCAGTGCCAACAGATTGGGAAACAGGAGCAGACAATTCTGCTGTAAGAGACAATGCGGTTGATGGAGGTATCAAAGTTGTTATTATACAAAATCGTGGTGTTGGTTTAGGAACTGCAAATAGGACTTATACAAGGGTACCAATTAAAGGTGATGGCACTGGAGCAGAATGTACTGTTGTAATAAACGCTGATCAGCAAGTAGGAAATGTAGAGATAACAAATCAGGGATCTAATTATACATTTGGTTCGGTTGATATTGTGGCTGGTGGTTTACCAAGACCTGATTCATATCCTCAATTAGATGTTATAATTCCACCAACTGGTGGTCATGGAAAAGATATCTATAAAGAGTTAGGTGCAACAAATGCACTTGTATATTCTAGAATTGAAAATGACTCAGAGAATCCAGATTTTATTACCGGTAATCAAATTGCTAGAATAGGAATTATTGAAAATCCTCAAGCATTTGGATCCTCATCAAAACTTACATTGGCCAAGGCTAGTGCAGCATACGCAATGCGTTTAACCGGGACTGGTTATAGTAGTGCATCATTTACTGCAGATACAATAATAACACAGACAACTGGAACAGGAGTAACTGCTATAGGTAAAGTAATAAGTTATGATCAAGAAACTGGTGTGTTAAAATATTGGCAAGATCGCACTATGGCTGGATTTACAACTGTTGGTGCAGCAACAACAACACCAATATATGGATTAAATGCTGATAGATTTTCTGCAGATATAGAAACTGGAGGAAGTTTAAGTATTACTGGTGGTAGTATCTCATTATCGATTAATAATACTTTTGATGGTTTATCAACATCAATAAATAATAGAACATACTACCTTGGTCAAACATTTACAAGTGGTTTATCTAATCCAGAGGTTAAAAAATACTCTGGAAACATGCTCTATATTGATCATCGACCAGCAATCACTCGCTCTTCTAATCAAAAAGAAGATATCAAAGTTATATTACAGTTCTAATAACTCATGGCTCAAACCACCAATTTAAACGTATCGCCATATTTTGACGATTTTAAAGCAGATGACAACTATTATAAGGTGTTGTTTAAGCCAGGTCTTCCTGTTCAAGCAAGAGAATTAACTGGTTTACAATCAATATTACAAAACCAAATTGCAAAATTTGGCCAACATGTTTTTAAAGAGGGTTCAAAGGTTATACCCGGAAACATATCATATTTTAATGATTATTTTTGTGTTGAATTAAATAATGAGTATCTTGGTGTTACAGTAGAATCATATATTGATCAATTAATAGGTCGTAAAATTGTGGGTTTAACTTCAGGTGTTACCGCAATCATACAAAAAATTCTAAAATCTGCAGATTCTGAAAGAAATAATTTAACCGTTTATATTAAGTATCATTCATCGCAAGCATCTAATAATGAGGGAGGTATTTTTGTTGATGGTGAATTATTAGCAGCTGACACCGATATAATTTCAGGGCCAGAAAATAGCACGTTTATATCAAGCGGTGAGGCATTTGCATCCACTATATCTTCTAATTCAACATCAACCGGATCATCATTTTCAATATCTGAGGGTGTTTATTTTATAAGAGGTACATTTGTTAATGTCAACATTGAAACTATATTGTTAGATCAATATTCAAATACACCTACAGGTAGAATTGGACTAAGAGTTTTAGAGGAAACAATAAATGCTGATGAGGATTCTTCATTAACTGATAACTCAAAAGGTTTTAACAATTTTGCTGCACCGGGTGCAGATCGTTTAAAAATTACTTGTTCTTTGTTTTTCAAAGGGACTGATGACTTAAATGATAATGATTTTGTTGAATTAGCGTCTGTTACAAATGGTGTTTTAAAAACAAGACCGACAACAAGTGATTATAATATATTGGGTGATGAATTAGCTAGACGTACTTTTGCTGAGTCTGGAGATTATACTGTAAAACCTTTTTCAATTTCGGTTAAAGAGTCTTTAAACAACAGAATTGGAAATAATGGTGTATATAATTCTAATCAAGCTACAGAGGGTGGATCAATTGCTAATGAAGATTTATCCCTTTATCAAGTTTCTGCAGGTAAAGCATTTGTAAAAGGTTACGAAATTCAAAAAATTGGATCAACATTTTTAGACGCATCAAAACCTAGAACAACAAAACTACTTCAAAATCAAAGAGTAAACTATAACACAGGTGCAACTGTAAGAATAAACCGTGTTTTTGGACTTCCACAAGTGGGATACGGTAATACTCAGATTGTAGCATTAAGAAGTGAAAGAATTGGTATACACACTGGTGAACCAGCAGGAGAGGAAATAGGTTTAGCAAGAGTTTACGATTTTGCTTTAGAATCAGGATCTTATAATACGACAAATAGCAATATTAATCAATATGACATATCTTTGTTTGATATTCAAACTTTTACAAAAATAACTTTAAACGAAAATCATACATTAACAACTCCAATATTTGTAGAGGGAAAATTTAGTGGTGCGAGTGGATTTTTAAGATCGGCTGTTAGTGCCAGTACATCCTTAGTTGTTTATGAAACACAGGGTGAATTTGTTGTTAACGAACCACTTATTTTTGATGGCATTGAAAATTCAAGAGTATCTGTTGCTGTTACTGCTTTTGGTATATCTGACGTAAAATCAATATTTGGTGGGCCTGGAATATCAAATCAAACTGGTGATAATAATGTGGGATTTGCGAGAACATTTAATGGTGATATAATTCAAAAAAATTCTTTCTTGTTTGGTGATGGTACAATTACTGTTGTAAATGGAACAACAGGATTAAGCACGGTTACAAGTTCAAACCCACAGTTTCCCGGCAAAATTAAAGTTGGTAGTCTTCTTAGTTTTGGTGGATTAAATAATGATCTTAAATCAATAGTAAGAGTTGTTGAAAAGGGAACAAGTAGTGTGTCAGTCACAGGTGTGACTACAGTTGCTGGAGTTACAGAGGGTCAATTACCATTAATTAATTCTGTTGGTGTCACAACAATTGGTCAAGGTAGTGGTTTAGGTTTTTTAAATTCACCAGATTTAACTCTTCTTGGCAGCACATTTGAAAAATCTCTTGATAATACTCTATACACTGAATTACCTCGAAGAAACGTTTCAAACGTTGATTTATCAAATACAACTTTAACAATTAAAAAGACATTTGATGTAACTATAGCTCACGCAACGAATAATTTATCTGCAACCATAAGCACAGGAAATAATGAAACTTTTTTACCATTTGATGATGACAGATATTCTTTAGTAAGAAATGTTGATGGTGTAACAGAAATTTTGACAGCAGATAAGTTTGAATTTTCATCTGGCAACAACACTCTACAAATAAACAATATCGGTGAGAAACTTACATCAAATGCAACTGCGACTTTGATAACCACTGTTTCTAAGATTAAACCTACAGCAAAAACAAAAAGAAAGAATAGAGTAAATTCTCTACTTGTTGACAAATCAAAATTATCTACATCAGGTGTTGGTGCTACAACTTTAAATGATGGACTTACATATGGTAGTTATCCATTTGGAACTCGTGTTCAAGATAAAAAAATATCATTAAATACACCTGATATTGTTAATATTTTAGGTATTTTTGAATCTCTTGATAATAATAATCCATCTTCTCCAAAGATAACAATGGTTGCTTTAGATAATGAAAGTGGAAAAGCTCTTGATCTTATTATAGGAGAAAAAATAACTGGTCTTACATCAGATGCAGTTGCCATAGTCGCTGAGATATTATCAGATTCTCAAATTAGTATAATACCTTTAAATGATAATGCCTTTAGCGATAATGAAAGTATTAGATTTGAGGAATCAAATACATCTGCAATCGTAAGTTTAGTAGAAATTCCAAGTAAAAATATATCATCTAATTACACATTTAACAATGGACAGAGACCAACAATTTATAATCATGGATCTCTAACAAGAAAGCCAAACGCAACTGAACCAACTAAAAGATTAAAAATTTATTTCTCTAATCTATATTTTCAGTCATCAGATGGTGGGGACATTGTAACAGCAAATTCTTATGACACAGTTGATTATAGAACTGATGTTAAAAAAATTAGAGGTGTTAGAAACACTGATTTAATCGACATTAGAAAAAGAGTTAGTGATTACACAGTTTCTGAGAGTAATAGATCTCCATTAGAATTTCTTGGTAGGGATGTTGGCATCACAACTGCCGGAAATGCAACAGCCGTTTTAGCATCAAATGAATCAATAGTAACAGATTTTTCATTCTACCTTGGAAGAATAGATAAAATTTATTTAAGCAAAAATGGTAAACTCTTAGTGCAAGAGGGAACACCAGCAGAAAAACCTGATGTTCCGTTATTAGTTGAAGATTCTTTAGAATTAGCGACTGTCACACTTCCTCCATATTTGTACGATGTATCAGATGCAGCTTTATCATTTTTAAAGCATAAAAGATATAGGATGCAGGATATTAGAAAATTAGAAGAAAGAATAAAAAATCTTGAATATTATACAACTTTATCACTGCTTGAAACATCAACTTCTAATTTATTTGTATCTGATGAGGATGGTTTAAATAAATTTAAATCTGGATTTTTTGTTGATAACTTTTCTACATTCATGCCTCAAGAAAATAGGATAAAGATAAAAAATAGTATTGATACAAGAAATAAAGAATTAAGGCCTTCCCATTTTACAAACTTAATTGATTTGCAAATTGGCCCAGTCGAAGGAGAGAATACAATTTATAATGGTGCTGAACCAGAAGGAAATGGAATCACTAAGACAGGGCCGTTGATAACCCTTGATTATTCTGAGGTTGAATATACCTCTCAACCATTTGGAACAAGAACGGAAAGTGTAACCCCTTTCCTACTTAATTTTTGGAATGGTTCATTAGATTTAACTCCTGCTGCAGATACATGGGTTGACACTGTAAGGTTAGAGGCAAAAATAATTAATGTTGAAGGTAATTTTGCATCTACCATTGCGGAAGCTGAAAGAAATTTTGGAGATTATGATCCCCAAACTGGATTGACAAGCACAATTTGGACTGGTTGGCAAACTGTTTGGACTGGAACTGAGAGCGAGGTTAGCATATCACATAGATTTGAGCCACCGTTTACAATGGGTCTTGATGAAACACAGGGCACAGTGTTTGAAGGGTTTGAGGCTATTGTCACTAATACGGTAGAGGAAACAACCACAGATAATTTTAGAACAGGAACATCATCTAATAGTGGCACCAGACAACTCATAACTGAATCTTTTGATCAAGAATCAGTTGGTGACAGAACAGTAAGCACTGAAGCAATACCATTAATGAGATCGCGAAATATTGCGTTTGATGGAAAAGGATTCAGACCTCAAACAAGATTATATGCTTATTTTGATGGAAAATCTGTTACCCAATACTGCACACCAAAACTTCTCCAAATTTCGATGACATCTGGAGTGTTTAGAGTTGGTGAAACAGTTGAGGGAACTATGCCCAATATAAAAATAGGATTTCCTCCAACAATTACATTCAGAGTAGCAAATTCAAACCATAAAGAAGGGCCATTTAATAGCCCAACTAGAATTTACACTAAAAATCCATACACAGCTCAAGCTTTACCAACTGAATTAGAAACTTACGCTGGTAATATAGGTGTCACTCAAATACAAAGTGATACAGCATCTATCATTCCATCTACTTATTCATCAACATCCTCTATCTTAAATGTTGATATTGAATCTCTCTCAAATCAACCTCAAGGTTTATACTTTGGTAGAGTTGCTAATAATATGGTTTTAAAAGGAAAGGAGTCGGGTGCTGAAGCAACAGTGACTGCAATTAGATTAATCTCTGACCATGCAGCGTCAATTCAGGGTAGTTTTTTCATTCCCGATCCAAACCTTAATATTAATGATAAATTTTTAACAGGTCAACGTTTATTCAAATTAACTGACAATTCTGAAAATAATGATTTTAATGCAACATCAACCGGACAAGAAGTATATGATGCAACTGGTACTTTAGAAACAGTTCAAGAAAATATAATATCTACCAGAAACGCAAAAGTTGAAGTACAAGATTTACTTCAAGAAAGATCTGCCAGAGAATTTACTGGATCAGATTTTACTGATAAAATTATTTCTCAAGATGTTCAAAGAGGTAGAAGTGAAGCAGAATTATTTCCACCACCTCCACCACCTCCACCACAACCAGATTGGAATGCTGACCCTTTAGCTCAAACTTTCTTTGTTCCAGATTCAGAGGGCATATTTGTAACAAGTTGTGAGGTATATTTTGAAACCATAGATGATAATAATCTTCCAGTTCAATTAGATATTAGAACTGTTAAATTAGGAATACCAACACAAAAGGTATTACCATTCTCTCAAATAAATCTTTATCCTGATCAAATTGAAAATAATTTGTCTAGAAATGGATCTGTACCAACTAAGTTTACATTCAAAGCACCTGTTTACTTATCGCCACAAACAGAATACGCAATTTGTATGCTATCATCATCCACAAAATATAGAGTATTCATATCAAGAGTTGGTGAAAATGATTTAATAACTGATGAGTTTGTTTCCAATCAACCCATATTAGGATCATTGTTTAAATCTCAGAACGCCTCCACATGGACACCAAGCCAGTGGGAAGATCTTAAATTTAAATTAAATAGAGCAAACTTTACACAAAGTGGATCAGTAGAAATTTACAACCCAATATTAGGAGAGGGTAACGCACAAATTCCAAGATTGATGCCAGATTCTCTTAACTTTGTTTCTAATAAAGTAAGACTTGGATTATCGTCAGCATATTCAGGAAAAGCAAATGATGTATTTCCAACTTTAGGTAATACTATCTTCCAAACTGGATCTAATGCCACTGGAGATTTAGTAGGAACTGCTGGTGCTGCTGATAATGACGCTTTAGGTAAATTAACTATCATAAATGCTGGTCTTGGTTATTCATCAGTTACTGCTTCTGTTGGATCTGCTCGTACAGTTGGTGGACATACAATTGCTGGTGTCGCTTTATCAACAATAACAGGTAGTGGACGTGATGCAAAGGCGAGTATTTTATATAACGAAGGATCAGTTGTTAAGGTGGTCGTCACTGATGGTGGTGCAGGTTATGAAGTTGGTGATGTATTAGGAATTACAACCTCATTAGGAAACAATGCAAGATTATCTTTAACATCCATAGGTGCCACAAGTGAAATTGTAGTTAATAATGTTCAAGGTGAATTTGCAGTAGGAACTGGAAAAACATTATTCTATACAAGCACTGTCGGTGGTGCATCTAGTGCAATTACTGGTGCTGGTGCTGGACATGGTGCAATTGTGCCATCAGGAAAAATAACTCCTGTATCGGATGGTTTACATATTGTGGTTGATCATAAAAATCATGGTATGAGTCATCAAAACAACAGAGTAATAATTTCTGGAGCTGAGGGTGATATATCACCAACAACATTATCAGCCTCTTATAATACATCTAGTACTGCATCACTATCAGTTGGAAGCACTGCTAATTTTACAATTTTTGAAAATGTAAGTGTTGCATCAACAAATCCCGGTTATGTAAAAATTAGAAATGAAATTTTAAAATATACTGGATTTGATGGTAACACACTAACTGGTATATCAAGAGAACAAGATTCAACTAAATCACAAAATTATGTAAGTGGTGATTTGGTTCAAAAATATGAACTGAATGGTATTTCTCTTCGTAGAATTAATAATACTCATAATTTGGGTATTGTAACTGCGACAAATCCTTTCACATTAGACTCATATAAAATAAAATTAGATATGGGTGCTAATGGTATTGGAAGAAGCACAACAACAGTCACTGATTACCCACCCAAATTATTTGCTAAAAATACTAAGTCAACAGGTGGTGTCAAGATTCATGCCACTCAAAATATGCCTTTTGAAATCATTACTCCTATAGTCGCAAATACAACAGTTAACGGAACAAAAATAGATGCTTCGATAAAAACTGTAAGTGGTTCAAGTATTAATGATGGATCAGGCCAAGGATCTGATACTCCTTTTGTTATTCAAGAAAGTGAAAATATTTCTTTAAATGAAATAAATTATCTTGACTCACCAAGAGTGATTGCATCTAGAGTTAATGAAACAAATAATAATACGATTACAGTTTTACCCGGTGACAGATCATTTAACATGACGGTGAATTTAAATACTAATAGTTCTAAGTTATCTCCAACTCTTGATACAGATAGAATGGGAATTATATTGACAAGTAATCGAGTTGATAAACTTATTACTAATTTTGCTACTGATAATCGTGTTGATAGTTTAACTGATGACCCATCAGCATTCCAATATATTTCAAAAGAAAATACTTTAGAAACATCTGCGACATCATTAAAAATTATTCTTGATGCTCATATTAATGAATACACTGATTTAAGAGCTTTCTTTGCTATAAGTGATAATCCCGGTTTTGATCCAATATTTACTCCTTTCCCCGGATTTAATAATTTAAATGAAAGAGGTCAAGTTATATCACCCGATAAGAGTGATGGAAGATCTGATGTTTTAGTGCCACTTTCTAATGCTAATGGATTTACACCATTTGACATTCAATATAAAGAGTATAGTTTTAGTGTTAATGAACTTCCACTGTTTAGATCTTTTAGAATTAAGTTAATAGGAACATCTACAAATCAGGCGTATGTTCCTAGACTTACAAGTCTTAAAGTCATAGCTCTCGCATAATGGATTACATTAAAGTTAAAGATAATGATCATTTGATAAGAAATACTAAATCAAATTGTATTGTTAACACAAATAAATCTGAATATGAGGAGTATCTTACTCGTCGAAAACTTAAGCAAAATGAAAAAAATAAAGATGATAATCTTGAAAGAGACCTATCAACTCTTAGGGATGAAATTACTGAAATCAAAGACATGTTGAGGAGTTTGGTAAATGGCAACTAAAAAAATTACATTCGATCCAGAGGCAGGAGTCGCATATCCATGTGATTTAACTCTCAATGTTGGTGCAGATTTTACTGCAAATTTTGAAGTTGTTAATACAGCAAATACTGGATATAATTTTGGAACAACAAACTCTGTTGGTATTGCAACAACAACTGGTTGGACAGGATCTTCTCAGATGACAAAAAGTGCTGCGATTGGATCAACAGCCTTTCCAAAT
>MDTB01075603.1_pt1 | contig 12013 bp, 14 predicted proteins | sample 811161 | NCBI WGS metagenome assembly MDTB01 (sample SAMN05326650, study PRJNA326480) | marine metagenome | isolation source: seawater | place: Mediterranean Sea | collected 2009 | reverse complement strand
TTGCATAAAATCTTCTTCAGCATATCTAAGAGTAAGTTCTGCAGCATCTAAATTATTTTCTTGAATGGACTTTCTTATAATTTCTTCAAACCATATAAGTAGCTCACCCTCAGGAGCATAGATTCTTATTTTATTTAGCTCTGATATCCCCAAAGCCTCACCAGAAATTATCCTAGAATTCACTTCGTTAACAAGAGTTATCTCTTTTGATGATCCAATTACAGAGTATTTACTCAAAAACAGGAAAGAGGGAATGAAAATAATTAATAAGCCAAAGAAAAGAACAAGCGAGCGTGCCCTATTCCCAATATTAAAAATATATATAAAGAATGGTGCAGCTATTAAAAAAGAAATTACTAAACTTAATATCATCTTCTTCTCATAAGAAGAACACTAATAGCAATTAGAACCAAAAAGACAACAGGGCTTAACCATAGAAACAGATTCTCTGAGAAGTCTGGCTCATACAATGAGTCCTTTCCATATCTTTGTACTACATAATCTTTAATTTCTTTATCAGAACTACCCTCTTGAATAAGCTCATAAATCTTTCTTTTAAGATCTTCAGATATTGGTGCATTGCTGCTCGATAATGAGCCGCTTGTACATTTTGGGCATCTAATCTCATTTATAATTTCGTAATATCTAGCCTCATCTTCATCAGAATTAAAAATGAACATTGATTCACCAGCTGCATATAATGAAAAGATCATAAAAATTGCAATAACCTTAATCATTATTAATTTTATTTATTTTCGATGAGAATTTAGTGCTCCAAACCTTTTGATCTACTTCGCCAATATGGTGTGAAATTATTCTACCTTTGTGAACTAAAAATGTTTCTGGAGCCCCTGTTACACCTAAATCAAGGGCAAGCTCTCCATAATAATCATACAGAGAAAAGATATATGGATCTCCAAGTTTACTTAACCACCCAGTAGCATTATTCTTTTCATCCTTATAATTTAGTCCAATTATGGGAATTGTTTTTGATATCTCTTTTAGGAATGGGTGTTCAACTCTGCAAGTTATGCACCAACTTGCCCAAACATTAAGTATAAAAAGATCTTCTAAGTTTTCGTTTGTAATTTTTTTGTCCAATTGAAGAGTCGGAAGAGAAAATTCAGGTAACGGAATGTCGAAGTCTTCTTGAGACTTACTATTATCAATGTTTCGTATTAAAGATGTAAAAAGAATTACAGATGACAAAAATATAATTACTATTAAAGTTCTTAAAGTTGACTCAAACATAAACCTTTCTTCTTGTTACTAAAACTGCACCTAAGCTCATTATTATTGCAGATATCCAAATTAATCTTACAAAATAGTTTTCCTGCACATTTACTATCCACTTACCGTCAGATTGCTGCTCACCAATTGTTATATATATATCTTTTGTTGGTTTAATGGATATGTCAGCCTCTGTTGTAATTTCACCTCTTACAAAATATTTTCTTTTTTCTGGATAAAGCTCAAAAGTATCTTCTCCATTTGAAAAAATAAAATCTGCAGAGAGAGATTCAAAGTTAGAACTTCTTTGTAATGAAATTTTATCAAACTCAATAGTATTATCATTAAATTTAACTTCATCCCCTACACTCATGCTAAATGTTCTTTCACTGCTAAGGGCCGCATTTAATGAAATAGAAACAATCAATAGTGCAAAACCTATATGTGCTAGAGCACTCCCTTGGTTAAAGTATTTTTTGGAAATAACGGAATCAATAATTAATGCTGTGTATCTTATAAGAATTAAATTACCAAAAAAAATACCTCCTATAAGCCACCACTCATAATTGTGCAGAAAATATATTATTGCAATTGAAGATAGTATCGTTAAAGCAAAAATGACTGAAGAAGATTTTAGAATTTCTATTAAAGGTATATCTCGAGACCATTTTGAATAACTTGAAAAAACTAAGAATAAAGATGAAATAAAAGTGAGTGGTGCAAATACTTTATTATAAAAAGGGCTTCCTACAGAGACTCTAGAATCCGAGAACGCTTCTAATATTAGTGGATAGGATATGCCTAAGAAAATAATGAATACAGCGGTAATAAAAAAAACATTGTTAGCACCAATAAAAAACTCTTTTGAAAAGTCTTTTACTCTATTAACAGCAAATATTTTTGATAAATTTTTGACAAAAAGCATGATGGGAGCAGAAATTAAAAATGCCGACATGCCGAGCAAGTACAAACCTCTTGTTGGGTCATTTGCAAATGAATGAACACTGTCAATTATCCCAGATCTAACAATAAAAGCCCCGAATAAACTCAGTGTAAATACAAGAATTGATAGAAATATTGTCCAAGCTATCAGGTTCTTTGATTTAGAAGAAACATAAACTGTATGGAGAAGCGCAGTCCCTGCCAACCAAGGCATTAGAGCAACATTTTCCACTGGATCCCAAAACCAATAACCGCCCCAACCTAATTCGTAGTATGCCCACCAACTTCCAAGAGCTATTCCAATAGTAAGAAATACCCATGCAGATAATATAAAACTCTTAATTTCTCCAATTGGAAACTGTTCATATCTGCCGTTTAATAGAAAAGCCGTAACAAATGCAAAAGGAATAACAAAACCAATGTAACCAAAATAAAGCATTGGTGGATGAATTGCTAAAGCTGGATCTTGCAAGATGGGGTTTATATCAGCGCCATCGGGAACTCCAAAAGGCAGGATTCTTTCAAATGGGCTTGAAATGAATAATAAAAAAAGAAGGAAGCATGCTACCACTAATGAAATTATCCCTATTGTTTGTGGATAAAAGTTTGTTGTTGAATGATTTCTAAAAATTAAAAAAAATAAGCCCCATAAAGTAATTATTAAAACCCAAAGAAATAATGAACCTTCATGTGCGCTCCATATTGAAGAAACTTTATAAAAAGTTGGAAGATTTGAGTTTGAGTGACTTGCTATGTAAGCCATAGTGAAATCATCAATTACTGCTAAATAAACAAAGAGTAAAAATGAGGTAATTAACATTAATGACCCTAATATAAAAACTTTAGGGACAAAAGTACTTATACTGTTAGCATTTGAGGAATAGGATAAAAAAGAAAGAACGAAGCAGGCAATAAATACAATTGATGAAGAAAAAGCTAAAAAATGGCTTATTTCTCCTATCATAATTAGTTCAGTTCTAAGTTAGGTGGCATATAGTTCTCATCATGCTTAGCAAAAACTTCATCTGCATAAAAAATTCCATCTTTATATTTGCCTAGAACAACAATGCCTTTTCCTTCTTTAAATAGATCAGGTAACAAGCCCTCATAAATAACTTTTATAGAATCTTCAAAGTCAGTAACTTCAAAATTTACTTTGTTTTCTGCTATAAAAAAACTATCATTTTTTACCATCCCACCCAGCTTCACTCTTCGATTTGAAGATAAAACAATATTTTCGTCACTTTGCTTAAGTTCGCTTGGCGTCAGAAAGTAATCTAAGTTTGAATTTAAGGCAAACAAGATTAGGCTAATACCAAGAGAAGAGGTTCCAATAATTAAAAGAACTCCAAAAAGTCTTTTCTTTCTATCCCTCTTCATTAATTTCTTTTTTGGCTTGAGCTATTTTCTTATCAAGCAGAACATATGTACAAGACAATAATAATAGAAGTACAGTGAAGACAACCCAGATATAAATTCCATGATTGCCCATACTAAGAATATTTAAAAGCTTCTCTAGGTTCATCATTTAATATTTTTTACCCAGTTTTTATATTTTTCTCTTCTTAAAATCTCATTTTGAGAAGACATAATAACAAGCCCAAATACTAATCCAATAAAGCTAACAATAGAAAATAAAAGTGGATATAACATCACTGGATCTATTGCGGGCTTGCTAGATAATGTAATTGATGCTGATTGATGGAGAGTTGACCACCAGTCTACAGATTTCTTTATGATCGGGATATTAACTACGCCAACTAAAACAAGCACTGCAAAAAATTTATCAGCTTTTTCTTTGTTCTCAAAAGATGCGTGTAAAGAAATTAAGCCCAAATACATTATGAAAAGTATTAAAGTTGATGTGATACGCGCATCCCATTGCCACCAAGTGCCCCATGTAGGAATACCCCAAACAGAACCAGAGAAAAGTGCAAAAAATGTAATTATGGCTCCTATGGGAGCAATTGATTTTGAAACATAAGCTGCTAATTTAAGTTTCCAAATTAGGAAGACGGCTGATGTGGCTGCCATAATAATAAAAAGAATTTGTGCCATAAAAGAAGCTGGGACATGCATATAAATAATTCTATATGAATCGCCTTGAATCATGTCAGGTGGGGTAAAAAAAAGGCCCCAGACAAGAGATGCTATGTAGAGTATGCAAAACAAAACTAATATAGGTTTACCAAATTTATTAGCTATAAAAAAATAGCTCTTTGGAGAGGCAAATTGATGAAAGAATTTTTTAATCACAGAAGTAATATATGGGTTTTTTTTGCTATTCCAAATGAGTTTTTAGTATAAATGAAATAATAAATGGTATGAAACAAGTTGCCAAAATCATTACTCCAGCTAGAAGGCTAAGATAGCTAATAAAATTAAGCCCTAAAATAGCTGCTGTTGTCATTTTTCCAAGGAGAATAAGCAAAGGTATTAAAAGAGGTATTGTTATTAAAAGACCAAGGATTGAGCCTTTTTTCAGGCTAAGGGAATTCCCCAATGAAAAAAAGTTTATAAAGATAAGATTCGAAATAATAAGACAAAAAAGTGTCATCAAACTCAACTGGAATGAGAAGTCTAAAGAAAGTACAAATAAAAATGCAACAAATGCTATGGGAACTCCAATAAGGATCCAATGAACTAATATTTTATAAAAAACAATCTCAACTAATTGGGAATTTATTGCATGCTGCTCTAGAGTTCCATCCTCAAAATCGTCTGAGAATATTAATTCTGTTCCCAGCATTGACACTACAAGAGCTGAAATCCAAACAAAGGATAGGTAAATCTCAGGTGGATTTTCACTACTAACATCTAGAGTAAGCGGAAATGAAATAATAATTAATAAGAAAACCAAAACAGGGCCTATCCAAGCCCTACTCCTTTTAAATAGTTTATAAGCCTCAATTAAAATTAAGCTTCTAGTCATCTATCTTGATTTCCCTGTATTGATCCTCTAAGTCAATATGAGATGTAAATATTAGAGTTCTATTTTCTTTTCTTATGATATCCATGAATTGTCTGAGCATGTTTTTACTATCTTCATCCAATCCTACAAAAGGTTCATCTAAAATCATGATTCTCTCCTTTGCATTAAGAACCCTTATTAAGGATAGTTTTTTTTGTTGGCCAAATGACAAGGTACCTACCGAATTATCAATATGTCTCTTTAGATTAAATTTTTTAAGGAGGCTAAGATTATATGAATCTATTTTTAAACCTTGAATTAGCAAGTTTTCTCTTATAGTTAAATAATTCTTTAGACAACTTTTATGTCCAAGAAAGCATATCCTTTCTTCACTTTTTCTAATTAAGGATCCTTTTGAATGTTTTGTTAAACCAATTATTATTTTTAAGAGAGTAGTTTTTCCAGATCCATTTCTTCCTGAAATTTTTACCAGCTCACCAAAACCTATATTGAAAGTAATGCTGCTCAGAATATTTCTATCATTAATCTTATATGAAATGTTTTGGGCTTCTATAAAATTCATTGCTAGGACACTTTAACCTTTTTTGATCTAATTATGAGAGGAGGCAAAGGCTTTTGGGGGTCTAGCCTTGAATAGAGCCTCTTTGAAATTTCTTTAAAAGAGAACCTATTGAGCTCACCGAAACCTCCCAGTGAGAAATATAAATCTCTTGAGAAATATATACCTTGATCAGGATTTGGAGTTTTAGTAACTATAGAGCTAATTTTTTTAATTTCTGACATCATATTTATAAATTTTCTACTAACATCAAACCAACCCCATGAGAGCTGATTTATAAGTGCAATCTTTTTTAAGTTAAATCTTGCATCCTTGCTTGGAACACAACCAGGAAGAAGGATAACAATAATATTTCCTTCAAAATCTGCTATCTCAGAGTCTATTAAATCTTCTATTTCTCTTTCATTAGAAAAATTTAATTTTGTAACTTTTTCAAAACTTTCTTCTTTGAATAACTTAAGCTGACTTAACCTTTTTTCTGAGCCAATGTATATATAGTTAATTAACTTGTTCAAGTTTTAACTATTATCAAGCGCGCTTCCAAGATCCTCAATAATGTCATCAATATGCTCTATCCCAATAGAGAGTCTTATGTAACCGGGACTGATACCGCCACTCAAAAGTTCCTCTTCATTTAGCTGACTATGTGTTGTACTTGCAGGATGAATGGCAAGACTTTTTGAATCTCCAATGTTAGCCACATGGTAAAACATTTCTAGCGACTCGATAAATTTTGTACCAGAGTCTAGTCCACCTTTAATCTCAAAACCCATCAGGCCTCCGCAACCACCATTGAGGTATTTATCAGCTCTTTCTTTTTTAAATCCATCTGCTACTGAGGGATAGCTCACCCTCTCGACTTTTGGATGATCTTTTAAAAATTCTGCAACCTTTGCTCCGTTCTTCGAGTGTTCTTTCATCCTTAAAGCAAGTGTTTCAAGCCCTTGAATAAACATAAATGCATTAAATGGACTCATTGCTGCTCCAAGATCTCTTAAAAGGGTAGTTCTTGCTTTCAAAATATATGCAATTGGTCCAAGCGGCTTTACAGCTTCAGTCCATATAGCATTTGAATAAGATGGATCAGGAGTATTAAGAGCAGGCTGTCTTTCAGGGACAGCTTCCCAATCAAAATTTCCACTATCTACAATAATTCCTCCAATCGATGTTCCATGACCACCTATATATTTTGTTGTAGAGTGAACTATAATCGCAGCCCCGTGATCAAAAGGCCTACAGATAATAGGGCCTGCTGTATTGTCAATAATTAAGGGAATACCTAGAGGTTTTCCCAAGGCAGCAACTTCTCCAATAGGAAAGACCTCAAAACTTGGATTTGGTAAAGTCTCACCATAAAAAGCTCTAGTTCTATCATCAACAGCATCTAAAAAGTTCTGTGGATCGCTGGGGTCTACAAACCTCACTTCAATGCCCATACCAGCAAAAGTATTTTTAAACTGGTTGTAAGTTCCTCCATAGAGATGTGTTGATGAAATAAAATTATCTCCGCTTTTGCATAGATTCTGTATAGCATAAGCTGAAGCTGCTAAACCTGAAGCTACACCTAAGGCTCCAATTCCACCCTCAATAGCTGACACTCTATCCTCGAGAACTGCAACTGTTGGATTCATTATCCTTGTATAAATATTTCCAAGTTCAGATAGTGCAAATAAATTAGCGGCGTGATCACAATTATCAAATTGATAGCTTGTAGTTTGATGAATTGGTACAGCTACAGAATTAGTATTCTCATCTTTTCGCCACCCTGCATGAAGCCCTATTGTCTCAGGATTTTTGTAAATTTTACTCATATGAATCTTTTTTAAAATTTGTTGGTGGATATTATAAAGCTTTATTTTAGTTAATTAAAAAGAAAAAAAACTAAAAAATCGATGCTATTTTTTTTTGATCAAGTATCATAATGTTTTAGAGAATTATTATGGCAAGAAAATACGTAAATTTTAGAGTTGGTGGTTCCCCATATAGAGAAACAGATTCATATACTGTTTGGACAAATGATCTTCTTGGAAAGGTAATTGCAAGTAAGACAATCATACAGCCTGGTCAGTCCACAGAAGGTCATAAGTTAATAGATTCTGATGTCGTTTATGTAGTTGTAAATGGTCGAGGCAGAATGGAAGTTGTTGAATACATGAATTCTGAGGAAGGTCATGGCGGAGATCCATCTTATGGTGTCGAGCATCAAGACTCATATGATTTAGTTACCGGAGATGTAATTCTTGTTCAGTCGGGGGATTATGTCAAAGTATCAAATAAATCAGAGCATGATCAGCTAGCTTATTTACGAATCTTCGATCGTGAAGGTTGGCGTGATAAAAAGTAAAAGAAATCTACTTTTAGTCAGTATTGTTTTTGTTTCCTGTGCTCAATCAGAAGCCGATAAAAACCTTGAGTCACTTATGTCAGTTCTTTACTCACAAACGTCTGGTGAGATAAAAGCAACCTTCATTCAAACCTACAATACTGCAACTGAGCTTCTTGATAAATCTATAAATGATGTAGCTTGGGATGCAGCTCTTGAATCTGAGAGTAAAGTAGGCAGAACTCCCGCGATAATCTTAGATGTCGATGAGACTGTTCTAGACAATACGCCTTTCAATGCTAGATCTATTATGAATCAAACTAATTATCCCGAAGGTTGGGATGCATGGATATATGAGGAGAAAGCAACTTTAATTCCTGGGGTTAGAGATTTTTTATTAACTGCTCACAATAAAGGAGTGAAAATCTTTTATGTCACAAACCGAAGAACTGTTTATGAAGAAGCTACAAAAAATAATATTATAAAACTTGGGTTGCCGTTTGATGAGGATATTGATGTACTTCTTACACGTGGTGAAAATGGCTGGGGCTCCAGTAAAGCTTCAAGAAGATCATATATTTCTGAAAATTACAGAGTAATAATGATGTTTGGAGATAATCTGAATGATTTTTTTGATCTTCCAGATAAAGCAGATTATGTCACTAGAAAAGATTCTGCTCTTAGTCATGAGAATATGTGGGGCAGCAAGTGGTTTATGCTAGCTAATCCTGTCTATGGCGATTGGGAACAATCAATTTATGGATTCGAGCTTCTTGACGAAGATTCAAAGACAAAAGCAAAATTAGATAATATAAGAGTTAATTAATACTTATCTCTGCCACAACAGGTAAATGATCAGAAATACCTCTCCCGGTAAGGATACCGAAATCTCTTGGTTTCCCATCTTTGATACTTGCATTTATTTCATTCTTAAAAATGTACGAAGTCTCTAAGCTCATCTTTTTATTTTTTGGAAAAACAATTGCATCTAAAAAGCTCCAGGTTCCATCCTGACCATAAAAGAAAGTGCCTTTGCATTTCTTACACCCATCAAGATGTGAGACATACCAATCATTACTTAGTTGGGAATAAATATTCAGATCTTTCTCCTCTTGAGATGTGATGTTGAAATCTCCTAAAGCAATCCACTTATCGTTATGAGAGTTAACAATTGCATAAAGATTATTTAATGCATCAATTCTTGAATTAGCGCTGTTATATGGAGCTGGAAAATGTACTACGTAGACTCTTAATATTTCTTTATCAAGACCAAGCTTCACCTCAAAAATTGGTCTTGAGCTCGTTACTTCAACAGAATCTGAGAACCTAATTTTAAAATTTCTTGCTCCATAAATTGGATACTTTGAAATAATAGCATTGTCGATTCCTCTATAATCTTCACCTTCAATCAAAGCAAAATCTGTATACCCTAGAGCTTCTATTTTACTAAAAAGCTTTCGTAGAATATTTAAATTTTCAATTTCCTGTATTGCTATAACATCTGGTTGAGATTCTCCCATAGAAATTAATAGTTCTGAAATATTTGAAATTTTCTTTTGAACCACTTCTTCACTCCAGTCTAAGAATAAACATTCATTTCTCCACTTAGAATTACTTACTTGCAGACATCCCATAATATGATCATCATTATTTTTGAGTTCAATTGGTAGATAAGCTTTATCATCTTTTCCAACATCATCCTGAGCATCAAATAGATTATTGAGGTTGTAGGACATTATGGAAATTTGTTCTGCTGAAATTAGACTTGTAAAAGATAAAGTTATAAGTAAAAAGATTCTTATACTCATTCTAAATTATGCCTGGAATAACTGCTTTTCTATTTTTGGGATAGTTCACTATGTTTTGATTACACCACTTATGATTTGAGATTCCTCTTGGTAGAAGATTTGCAGAAGTCCAAATGAAGAAAGCCAATCCAGATGGGCTTAAGCTTGCTATTGTCCACCCAAGCCACTCTAGCATTTCTCCAAAATAGTTAGGTGCAGATATTTTTTCATAAAGAAATCCTCTTGGAGTATGATAACCAGGACCCTTTGATTTCCTTAAATTAATTAACATATAGTCAGATTTAACATTTATATAAAATCCGATTACAAAAATTATTATCCCAAAAATAAATGGAAAACTTGTCAGCCAACTATTTTCATAGTTCGCTAAAAAAAGAATCCATGTGCACTGAAAAAGAACATTAAAGATATTAAAGATAAAGGCTAAGAGTGCAACAAAAATGGGCATTTTTTTACCGTCCATTTGAGCAATGAAAGGCCAAACCAAGGTCCTATGGAAATAATGAAAGATATAAATTAAAACAAAAATTAAGGATACAACACTTAGATTATCTCTAAAAAATATGCATAAGCCTCCTATTAAAAAGACTGATGGAGACTCCATGACAATCCAACCCCATCTTGCATCCATTGAGGGACCCCAACTGGTATTGGCATGACGACCATAAGGAGCAGTTACAAAAAAAAGATAGAAGAAAGTAATTAATGCAATTACAATCCAAAGGCTCAAAAGAAAATAAAAGTTATCAGTAAATAACTCAAATATCATTTCAACTTCTCTGGCACTGGATCAAACCCACACTCTCCACCTGGTCTGCATTTTAATATTCTCTTGAATCCTAAAATGATTCCATGAAAGGCACCAAACCTTTTTATTGCATCTATAGTGTAAGTTGAGCATGTTGGCTGGAATCTACAATTGCTTCCAAGGATTGGTGAAAAAAACTTTTGATAAATAGTTATTAATACAATAAAGAATTTGCCAACCATTTTATTTATTTGGAGCATGAGATTCTTGCACTACTGAAGTAGCAAAATCATCAAGAGACAACATCGATGTTTTATCACTGCCAAGCCTTCTTACTGAGACAGTTCTATCTGAAACCTCTTTTTTTCCAGCAACAATAATTATAGGCACTTTTGAAACACTGTGCTCTCTAACTTTATAGCTAATCTTTTCATTTCTTAAATCTGAATTACAGCGTATATTTTTACTAGTCAATAATTCTGATATTTCTTTTACATAGTTATCAGCTTCATCTGTAATTGAGCAAACGGTTACCTGAGTGGGAGCAAGCCATAGAGGAAGATTCCCGCTGTAATTCTCAATTAAAATACCTATAAATCTTTCAAAAGACCCTAAGATTGCCCTATGAAACATTACTGGATTGTATTTATTTCCGTCCTCTGCAACATATTGAGCATCTAAACGATCAGCAAGATTAAAATCCAATTGAAGTGTGCCACATTGCCACTTCCTTCCAATAGCATCCGTCAATACAAAATCTAATTTTGGTCCATAAAATGCCCCATCTCCTTCGTCTATTCTGAACTCCAATCCAAGTTTTTCGATTGCATTTTTTAATGACAATTCTGCTTTATCCCAAATCTCATCAGATCCAACTCTTTGTTCTGGACGCGTTGATAGCTTAATTTCAAATTCATTGAATCCAAGGTCAGCATAAACCTTTGATAATAAATCTATAAAGATTGCTGTTTCAGACTCTATTTGATCCTCTGTAAGGAAAATATGTCCATCATCCTGTGTAAACCCTCTAACCCTCATTAAGCCATGCATGGTTCCAGATGCTTCATATCGATGACATGTTCCAAATTCGCAGAGCCTAAATGGTAGCTCCTTATAAGATCTAATTCCTTGGTTGTAAACCTGAACGTGTCCAGGACAATTCATAGGCTTCAAAGCATTCACTCTTTTCTCATTTGCATGCTCCTCATCAATCTCTGTAATAAACATATTTTCTCTATACTTGTCCCAATGACCTGATTTTTCCCAAAGCTTTCTATCGATGACTGATGGAGTATTAATTTCTTTATAATCAGATTTTTTTTGCATATCTGACATATAAGATTTCAAAGTTGAATAAATTGACCACCCCTTTGGATGCCAAAAAACCATGCCAGGTGCTTCATCTTGGAAATGGAAAAGATCCATATCTTTTCCAATCTTTCTATGATCTCTTTTTTCAGCTTCCTCTATA
>MDTB01024369.1_pt1 | contig 12013 bp, 10 predicted proteins | sample 811161 | NCBI WGS metagenome assembly MDTB01 (sample SAMN05326650, study PRJNA326480) | marine metagenome | isolation source: seawater | place: Mediterranean Sea | collected 2009 | reverse complement strand
TGGGGCCGTGGCCGGGACTTGAACCCGGGCCGGCGGGACCACAACCCACCGTGCTAACCGCTACACTACCACAGCCGTGTATACTTTCCTTGCAAGTGCCGTATTTCATCTCTTCCGCAAATACTGCTACCGTATTACCAACGGTTTCAAACGCACAAGTATGTTAATTCGTTACGATGAGCACACGGGCAGCCGCGTTTCTGGTAACTTTCCTGCTCTTCCCGGTGGTAGTTGCCGACACACCGATCGACTCAAGCCAGCAAGATATTTTCACACACCCATTCGATGAAAACGTCTGGACACTAAGCGCAACCTCGGGATTCGCGGGAGATGAAGCCCAGTACACGGATACAAGTATCAATTCAGGGACGCTACAATTCACCCATCAAAGACCGAGAAATTACCAGTCCCACATATCATACGCATCTAATTCCGAAACAGGAGCCACACTTGCAACAGGGGTGCCCGATGGAGACTATTCCTGGTCGAAGGGCCCTGACATCATCGTTTCAGGTTTTGATTTTCAAGGGCTCGAAACTCGAGATATCATCGAAGTTACTCTAAGATTACATATTTCGATACCCGATCCAATGCCCTCCGATGAGGTCATGATTGTAGTCGATGATGGATCGTCAGTCACATTAGTATCTACAATTGCAAGAACCACAGGTCCAATCGATCGCTTCACTATCCCGTTGAATTATGGTCTTGGCAACGGCAGTGTATGGGATTGGGCGATGCTATCCGCCGCCTCTGTCAAGATAGACTATGTGTCAGACGGGGCTCCTGATGATTCTGAGATTCAAGTCGATGCAGTAGCGTTGGAAGTTTCTTTCTTTCAACCATGGTACGGGTTTGAGAATGCAAAGGCTGTTGCAACGATAACCCCCTCTTCACACCCGATCATGGATTTTGACGTCAATAGCGGCAGTATCGCTGGGCTCGAGATATCTCCTTGCGGATTACAACCGTCAGGCAACTCCCCAGGTGAATGGTCAATTTTGACGGTAATCCCGCCTTTTGAGCAATCCCTTGGGCGTATTCACATTATCTCTGAAGAAGGATTGGATGCTACTCTAGCCATTAGGACCCCCGGGAGCCAATGGACAACTTGGTCAGAAGGAGCATTACTCCCGCAAGCGTTGTCTTTAGACATCATGCTCGTCATAAGAGACGGATGTGTAGGTGGGTTAAGGGTCGATATAAACGATCCAACTCTCTATGTAACGGGCACTGTTGACGGTAATATGTCTGGAATAGTACCTGAATCCAGTCATATTCGTTTTGCTATCGGGACCAATCTTGCACTTGAAGTCCCCTTTCTAAATGGCCCTTTTTCCTATGAGATACCCGTCGGTGACCTCCTTCCTTCCTCGGGGGGAGATCTCTTACTCGGCATAGGTACGAGGTTCCAATGGTCTTCCGACGGCGAAGAAGAATCCGTGACCATGATTATTGAATCAATGACCATATCAGGGGGATATTCCATAGATATCGATACTTCTCCTACATGCCTCACACCATCGAATCAGTATCTCGTTGAAGATGAAGGCGGCATAACGGTTCCAATTCTAAGCGCATGCTCGGATGATAGGGACCCTTACTCCCAACTAGAAATAACTGCTACTTCTCGAATCGATGAATTATTGGATTTGACAATTTCCGGAGGAGATTTACAGATTCAGCCATTTCAGGATTCTAGTGGCTCTTCAATGGTGGACATCACGGTTTCAGATTCAGCAGACAATTATTGGTCCGGTTCTTTCTTGGTTGACATACAACCCGTGGCCGATCCGCCTTCTGTTCAAGGGCTCCCCTCCACAATTACTGTCGAACTCGGTGAAACATTGAGAATCCCGTTAACAATAACCGATCCGGACACAGAGGAACTAACGATAACAACCTCGCGCTCATGGGCTAATATTGATGACAGCCACCTCGTCCTTACGCCTGTCGTGCCCGGTTCAAGCTTACTCGTAATCACCGTCGGTGACGGAATTGCATACATCGATATCGAAATTGATGTAATCGTGCGAGCCCTCCCTCTTCTGATGATTGATGACGTATCTTCTTTCAACGACGACTTGAATGAAGAATTACCCCCTGGTACTTTGATAGATCTATCAACAACAGTGTGGAATCAGGGGGAGGGTGCTGCCTTCGATATCGATGTCTCTTGTCATGTTGATGGTATTCTCTATCAGAACATAAGAATTCCATTGATTGAACCTAACTCCCCTGCTCAGGTAACGTGCGCAATCCCTGCGCCCACTGAGCAGGGAGAATTCACAATATCCGTAGAGATCGAATCCAAGAATCAGGTAATAGATCCCTCTTCCTCATTGCAGTACAGTATTGTAGCTGCTGTCGAGGGGCCAATTGACGAATCAGGAATTCTGTCGACTATTCTATCAGGCAATAATACAAGCATAGCATTGCTAATTGTTCTATTTTCCACATTATGTGGTGCTGCGCTGTATCTGGGACCAAATAAGGTGAGAAAACCATATCGTTGACGTAGGGCGGATAATGTTCTCAAATCAGATAATGCTTATATGAGTCGGGTATAGGGGTCAGAATCTCAGGTTTTGACGATGGCTTCCTCTACCTTGCTGATTCGACTCGAGACTCTTGAATGGGTTTACGAAGAGCACGATCTCAATTAACCACTAGCGCCCAGACCATGCGCCAGGATACTCGTTCTTGTCCATCAGGACTATTTTTGGTTTGACCAGTTCTCCCTCGGTCATGCTTTGGACATCTGAAGAATCGACAATCATTTCACCGACTGCAATGGCCTCCCCCTTTGAACTCCAGATCACAGTTTTATCGCCTGCAGACATGCTACTATCTAGGCTAACCACGCCTGGAACTGCGAGTGGTGCACCGTGACAAATTGAAGCGATAGCCGAGTCCCTTACCCACACTCCCGGGATTGACCCCAATATTCTCTCTACTGGAGCTATTAGTCTGCAAAGAGCTTCTTTATCCCCTTCTCCAGCTAGCATTGCAGCATCTGCAAGTTGTTGCATGGTGCACAGAGAAGATTGTTCAAAACTCCCTGTGGAGTCACGATGAAGCTCAGATAAAACGCAGGGGGCACCAAGCATAAGCCCTATGTCGCGGGCCAGAGTACGTATGTAGGTCCCAGCCTGACATGAAACGCTGACTGTGTGGAGTCCATCTTTTTGATCACTTTCTAGTAGTTTGATATCTTGTATGACTCTAGTCCTGACTCTTATTTTGACTGCTGATTCAAGCGGAGGAACGTTGTATATCTCCCCCGAGAATCTTTCCAACACCTCTTCTACCTGCTTTGAAGAAATTGAAGAATCAATCTTTAGGACTGCAATATATGTTTTATTGCCAGAAAGCACCACTTCCGTCAATCTAGTCGCCTTCCCAAGTAGGAGCGTGAGAGCTCCCGTTGCGAAAGGATCGAGCGTCCCTCCGTGACCGAGCCTCTTCAGGCCGAGAATATCTCTTGCCCATGATGCAAGTTGGTGGCTGCTCGGCCCGGGTGGCTTGTCTACCAAGATCACACCCGCCTCCATCAAAGCCTCCAAGCCTCTTTCGGAGGGAATTTTTCCATGTCGGCTACTCTTGGCGGGAGACTCGTCTATTACGATCCTTGAAGTCAAATTATCCCTCCAGTATTTTTAGCATTATACTCAGAACTTTTGACTCGTCTAAGCCATCCGATTCGATTACATGAGTATAGGGCGTCATGTCATCTAGGCTTATCCCATATAGCGATTGATACCTGTGTTGATCGTCCCTGTGCCTATTGCCCGCGCGTTGAAAATTTTCGCTATATGAGCCGCCATCCCTTTTCATCAACCTCTGAGCCCGCTCTTCTATGGACGTGGATACGTGTATTCTTGGTACGTGGGGGGCTATCTCCATGGCCCACCACGCTGCTAATCTGCTCTCTATGATGTCAGGCCCATTCGCATCTGCCATTTTCAATTTCAATTGCTCATCAAGCAACCTATCCACATCCAGGTCTTCTCGACACAACTTGCTAAATCCTTCTACAGTCAGGCCCCTTTTCTTTGCCTGCTCCCTAAATACTTCTCCACCATTAAGGCTCGACCATTTACGATTTTTGCATATGCCTTCCACGAGGGTACTTGTTCCACTACCAGGGGGGCCGCTTATGGTTGCTTGGAGCACCTATCTCCACTCCTCTAGGCATACTCGACAGCGCAAGGATCCCCTAGTGGTCTTCTGAGCCCCAGTATTCCCGCAAGAAGGACAACTATCCACCGACGGCCGAGAGGAGGCCGGCTTGTTACTCGATTTCGAACCACCCGCCCTTCTCATGTTGCGCGTTTTTGAAGTCGAACGCTGCCCTCTAGATCTACCTTCAGATGGACGCTTGTCTTCCAAGAGGTGCATTAGCGGCTCGGGTATCTTGGTGCCACCAAGAACAAGTTTGTGTCTTGCTAGTCTGAAGATTTTGATGTGGCGGTCTATGATGCGCCCGAAAGGCGCACTCAGGCTTATGTAAATAGCAACCCAGGCAGGGAAAATCCACATCACCCTATCTTCAAGGCCCCAAGTAGGATTCCACGGGAGGCTAACGTATGTGACTCTGAAACCCTCCACAGAGTAGCCGATCCATGTGAATATGCCGATTACGAATACTATCGTGTACATCATGGGACGCATGGTCATGGATGTCATCTTAGCACTTTCAGGCGTCATTTCCATTTGGAGACGGTTCATTTTCTCTATTCTGGCAGTATCCCTAGATTGTCTCGCATCCATCAACTGCTTACGTATTTCTTTGCTCCTATGGGACAAATGCAATTGGATAATCGGATCCATGAAAAATCCCCTGATTGCTGTATTGATGACCATCATGGTGGTGCCCACAAGAAATACTGTCAGAACGAAGTATTCCCCGTCATACGGCAATACGGGTTCAATCACTGCCCCTGCAGCATCAGCTAGGCCAATTCTGATTCCTTCATTTAAGCTCAAAAGCACCATCATTCCAAGTAAAACCAACATTGGCACCATCATTCCCGATAATGCCTGAGCTTGCGCGTCACTCGCGCTAGGTTGTGCCATGTCTCTTTCCCCTCGACCATTAGAATGAACGCTTCGGTCATTCCTCCTCTTCAGAAGCCAATGATTCGTATGCTGATGCCGCCGCACAATTGGCGCAAATCAGTCCGCCCAAGGGAATATCTCCCCCACAAACCGCACAAACAGGTACCGGCGCCTCTAGCTGTTCTTCTATTCCGTGAATCCATTCTCCATCTTCACCGAACCACCTTGGGAGATTTGGCTCCACATCTGCCTCTTCTCCAAATTCTGCTCCCAGTGAACCTTCTGCTTCAGGGTCCGCAGACAAGTCTTCGGATTCGATCAGAGCCACGACTTCGATACTTTCTCCACATTCCACCCTTCCGACCCCCCAGCGATGAATCTCTGAACGGCCATTTTTGGAAGAAGAATGATTCACTTCAATCGTTCTACCGGTCGTCACCGATACCTCGCTCGATAACATCTCGAATTCTAGGGGAATTGAATCCAAGATCGTAACATCTTCTAAGGGAGTATCGGATGAATTGGTGAACAAAAGACGAATCTCATGTTGCCCGAGTTCAGGTCCAGGGAATATTGACTTCCCGGTCCGAACCTCTCTTCGTTGCGTCACTACGCTGATAGCAGGAATTTTCACGCATTCTCTTGTTATCACTGGCCCGTGACGTTCTGAAGAAATATCAACCCGACAAGGAGACCCAATCGGCACCCCTGTTGCAGCTGGATCAGATGCAATAGCGGGATATCTGATTGTCAATGCTTCACCTGGTTGAAGTGCGATGGGGGAGGTGGTTCCTATGAGGAGCTGTATCGTGTGCCCGTCTCCAGCAATCTCTTCGACTGTAAGCGTCCGGCCATCGACAATATCGAGCCTCATATTTTCCGCATCTACAACCTTTGACCCTATCTCTACAGAGATGTCAGAAAGTTTGACCTTCTCAAAAATCGGCGGGAGATCATCCACCATTCGAAGGAGGTTTATCGGCGCACTACCCACATTCTCGACCTTCAACTTCGTTTGTACAGCGTCTTCAGTGTATGATCGAATACGGGATCTACCATATCCCTTTTCTACTCTGGCATCGACTATGGGAAGAGATTTCGATCTAATAATCACAGAACCTGTCGAACCAATGTCTATTGCAGGAGCGACTGATGATTGAATCCTCTGTGTAAATCGAGGGCGCTCATTAGAGGAATATGGTACAGATTGAGATTCCCATTTCGCCATCGGTTTCACCACTTCTCTCATCCCATTTATCGAAAGAAGAGGCTCCTCCCTCCCTACAACCTCCATTGAAGCTGACTCCATTGTGAGTGAGAAGCTAGACGCATTCTCAAAAGAGCAAACACACTCCCATTCCCCGGGCCTCTCCCCCTCAGTGGCTGTCACATAGGAAACGTGACGAGTCGATGCTCTGAGCGATGTCGGCACCAGAGTGGATAGTAAACCAGGGCTTCTGTATGTCACAGATATCTCACCGGAGCCGATGGCCTGGGTTGAGCTGATATTGATTGTAGGCTCTAAATCGAGATTTTTCACCTCATTGACATCGAGCCTAGGAATTTTCCAAACAAGGTTGTCTGCAGATAACATATACCCTAGATTCGGAGGAAACTCCCACTCCAGCGGTATGGAACGGACAATTTCGATGTCTGTCAGCGATTCAGATCCAACATTCTCGATTTCGATTCTTACTTTAACGGGATGAGGCTCATTCGTGTAAGGGAGTGAGATTGATGGAAAATCATCACGCACAGGTTCACTGTCTATGACTTCTCGAATTGATAGTAATGGTTCAGGATTAGCAGTATAACGTGTGAGATGGGAGGATTCTGGTTGGATTTCTCTTAGTTTTATCACATCCTCCTCCATAGACGTAAAATTAGTCCCGGCGAGATTTAGAGAGACCCCCCATATCCGATCAATTAAACTGGGATTGAGTATTTCGACGCTTCCATCTATTTCTCTTGATTCTATCTTACCTTCTGAATCTATCACTGTGCGCTCTTCCTCATAAATTCGACATATGACAGCATCACCGTCCGTTGGTAGGGAGTCAGATAAAGTCGATCTAACGGCCTCTTTTGAGGGAATTCCAAACTCGGAATCGTCCTCCATCAGAACGGCCACCTGTATTGCACTGTCGACAGGTCGACGATGAACCTTGGGACTGTACGGTTTAATCACGAGTGATGTTGAAGTGCTAGACTGTTGTCGAGGTCATGTGAGTACCCAAGATGGAACCATGCCCCCAGTAGTATTCGTAGTCGGAACCGCTGGAGCCGGAAAAAGCTCACTCGTCACAGCGTTTCAGAGATGGGCAAGATTTCTGGAGGTAGATGTCCTTGCGATCAATCTAGATCCAGGTGCTGAAAGAGTACACTATGATCCCGAATTTGATGTGAGGGACTTGGTTTCACTTTCCGACGTCATGAATGAGTATGACCTGGGCCCAAACGGCGCCCAGATACTTGCTGCAGACTTAGTAGCGGCTCAGGCTGAAGATGTGTTTGAGGAAATAGAAGGCATTTCGGGAGATATCCTGATAATAGATACCCCCGGACAGGTTGAACTATTTGCATTCAGGGAAGCATCGAGCCATCTAGTACAAGTTCTGGGCCAAGGTATGGCCTGCCTCGTATTTCTTTTTGACCCGATGCTCTCACAAACACCTAGTGGATTCGTTTCTCAGATGCTTCTTTCTTCGATCGTCCATTTCAGGTTGGGATTGCCCACTGCCAACTTCTTGTCTAAATCAGACTTATTGGAACCAGAAATACTTGAGCAGATAATGGAATGGGGCCGTAACCTCGATGTTCTTGAGGCAGCTCTGTATGAAGAATCGACATCTCAGAGAATGGATGCTGCCACTACAGGACAACGTTCAGAATTTGCTATAGGGCAGCTAAGGATGATGCAGCATGCTTCGATAGTGCCAGGCCTAGTACCTCTTTCCAGCGAGAGCGAAGAGGGCATGGCGGATGTGCTTTCCTTCGCTCAGAATGTATTTGGCGGCATGTCGGATGCTAGAGACGGCTTTGCAGGAGATATTGAACATGAAATCGGCTGATTACCCGAGAAACCTACTTTCCATAGACGATTTTGAGGATTCCTTCTCAGACGTAGTTAAGTGGGCGATATCCTACAAGATGGATGAAGAAGCGCAACGCGATTTCAAACCTCTAGATGGAATGGCCATTGGGTCGATCTATGAAAAACCCTCAACCAGGACAAGAGTCTCATTTGAAGTCGGAATCATGCGACTTGGCGGCCAACCCCTCACTCTTTCTAAAAATGACATCCAACTCGGATCCTCAGAGTCTGTTGCAGATACTGCTGCGGTACTATCGAGGTATTTGGACGGAATTACATACCGATGTTTTGGCCATGATGCAGTCACAGAATTAGCTGAGCACGCAACTGTTCCGGTAATCAATGCATTGAGCGACTTGCATCACCCGTGTCAGGCTGCAGCAGATATGATGACCATATTGGAAAAAAGGAAACCAGATCAAGGACACATAGCATGGATTGGGGATGGCAATAATGTTCTACATGACCTAATGCTGGCTGCTGCGATGTGTGGATTCGACATTTTCTATGCAACCCCGAAAGGATTTGAACCAAACCAGGAAGTACTGGACAGAGCTCGTCGTATTTCGGCTAAAAACGGCTCCAAGATATCCGGCACAAATGATCCATTTGAAGCCGTAACCAATGCAGGTGTGATTTACACCGATGTGTTCGTATCCATGGGTGAAGAACACCTTGATGAGAAATCAGATGCTTTCCACGGTTTCCAAGTGAACGATTTCCTCGTCTCAAATGCCAGGCCAGATTACATGTTCTTGCATTGCCTTCCGGCCCATCGAGGAGAAGAGGTGACAAACGAAGTCATCGATTCCCCAAATAGCGCTGTTTTTGATCAGGCGGAGAATAGGATGTGGGCACAGATGTCCATCCTGACATTTCTTTGTAATGAGCCTGCATGGGAGACCTATAGGGACCTAGTCTAACCGACGATCATTGCACTGACTATTACTCCAATCATAGAAATTTGGAGAGACCTCTTGATCAACTGCTGTGCTGCACGATCTTCACCAAGGAATAGTTTTGATTTAACCAACATAAGAATAAGACCGCCGGGAGACACCAATATCGCATGTTCTATGGGAAATACTTCCAGAATAAACGGTAAGAACAGGGAAACAAAGGCAGCCAGGGTGATAGCCCATGCGATCGACCGGGCATTGTCTACACCGACACTTCTCGGGAGAGTATTGCGATCAATATCGCCTTCCATGTCTTCTATATCTTTGATGAGCTCTCTAGCCAGGCTAAATAAAATCGCCATTATTGCTAAAGAGATCACCTTTGGATCAGTAGTCCCTGAGACCGCTGAAGCCCCAAAGAGGACATCCATCCCAATAGCTGCTGCTATTGCTGTATTTCCAGCCAGACCTCTGTGTTTTAATCCATTATTGCCACTAACTCCCTCATAGGATATCAGCAGGAATATCGCAATTAGCCATATCCCTGCACTAACAAACGCCTCCTCATCCATAATAGAATCAGTCAGTTTCGTCGCCCCGATCACTAGAAATAACACGGACAGAATTAGAGATCCTCTCATTGCATTACTCGCTTCGTTGAGAGTAAGACGTCCAGAGGGGAGGGGCCTCTCAGGCCTGTTTGATTTATCCGTTTCAATATCAGTTATGTCATTGTAAGCATTCCACCCGAACATGAAACACATGACAGATAGGCCATACGATGTTATGATGACTCCCTGGTCGATGGAAATTTCCATGCCGTTTACTACAAGAGCACCTACCCCAACCCCGACCAATCCAGTAATCGAGTTACCTACTCTGAAAAGATCCGAGTAAGCCCCCAATCTATCGGCCATGACGAGGCCCCGGGGTCGGGATGTATGATTATGGCGATTAGGCAGTTACCATGCCAAGTTCAGCAAGACCCCACACGCAAACAGTGTACACACTTCCTCGAAACTCTCCTCTTTTATGCCCCATTTTTGAAAATCTGTTGTCCTTTGCTAGTATATTCCCAACTTGATTCATTGTCGCACCCCATTTGAAACGAACATTCAGATGGTCGAATATCTCGACCGTATTCGCAGGCCCCTGCTTCAGGAGGCATTCAATCTCTGCTCGTAATCTCTTAGTGCGAGACATTTCAGGCGACCCCCTCAACAGCGTTAGCTAGCCTTGCTCTCCGAACAAGCCCTTGAACGGCATTAATAGAAAACTCAACTCTGCCTTTTACGAGCATGTAATTCCTTTTTTCCCCCACAAAGCCATCATCATGGACCATCCATGATTCTGATTTTACTCGACCCTCACCAGATGGGTTTAGTGACGAGAAAGGTACGATTGTATACACTTCATTATGTCCATTTTCGATTTCTTTCATGAATACTCTTAATCACTTTCAGCATATCAATGCCAGAATGAGTGGTCTAAGTGAAAGTGAAAGTGATAAATCCTATTTCTCAGGGTGCTTTTCATAAACTTCTGGCCTGCCGAACGGTTTGCTTGCTCGTGTAGTGTAGTTCGGTCCATCATGACGGACTCTCGATCCGTCGACCCGGGTTCAAATCCCGGCACGAGCACCAATTGATACAAAATCGACTCTAGAACGATTATAATTCTCATTATGTACGTATGCCATAGTTAAAGCATCGCGCCGGCCATACTCTGATCAGGGACGAACATGGGCAATAAGAGAAAGCGGCTAAGAAATCTGATGAAACTCATCTTTTTTTCCATGCTACTATCCTTAATTTTAAACTCCTACCTGGGTGTATTGCCTGCGATAATAACGGGTGTATACCCGTCTAAATTTCACCCTCATTACCACATAATGTTCCTATTGGGCAGGGATGCCCCATCAGCCTATTCAGAAGCCGGCACACTTGGCATGCAGGAGTATCCCCAACTAGCTATCCTGGCGCTTGTCTTTATCTGGCTCCTGATCGATCGCAAAAGACGCTCAAAATCCAGATCATTAGCAAACTCAGAACCGCCTTTTCGAAGTGGGAAAGGGACTAAGAAAGACCCATACGTTCTCGAGTCCCCTCCAATGGTTTTAGCAGGTGGTAGTGCTTTGAGCACTGAAATAATAACACTCGTGGGCATCAATACTAATGACATAAGAACTGTCTCTGGACCACAATTTGATATCTCTGTAGTAGAACAAATTACAGGTGAAGATCTCACCCAGAATGATCAAAAAATAGTATTCAGATTGAAATTGGAGGATCGAGATCCAGATGATCTCGATGAGGGGGTATACGAGTTCATGTTGACATTCAAAGTAGCTAGAACAGTACATTTCTTGTGGCTGGTATCCATTGATTACCGTAGAGGCCAGATTTCAGAATCTACCGAGTCGGAGCTTTCTCCTAAATCCATTGAAACGGAATCAACTGTCAGAGTAGATGCTGCAATATCGGCGGCTGCACTAGCCGCCGACCGCCAACGAGCCGAGGACGAGGCTATGAAGATCGCAACTGAGAAGGCCAAGGCAAAGGCGGCCGAGCAGGCAAAGGCAAAGGCGGCGGCGGCATCGGCTTTAGCGGCGACTGCAGCGGCGACAAAGCGTAAGCAGGCCGAGGAGGAGGCCAGGAGAGCCTCTGAGGCCGAGGCCGCCAAGAGGATCAAGGCCATGGATGCCGAGCTGGAGGCCCGCAGGCTCGCGCTCGAGGAGATGGACGCCAAGCAGCGCAAGAAGGAGGAGGAGCTAATCAGGGTGGCCGAGAGGGCCAAGGAGATCGACTTCACCACCCTCGGCGTCGCGGCCAGGAGCATGGTTTCCGAGCCGGTCGAGAATGGCGCCACGGAGCTGTCCGTCGGCGACACCTCCGCCTTCGAGGAGAGCGGCAGCGCGTGGGTCCAGGACCAGGACGGCGGCATGAGCATCTCGTGGACG
>MDTB01207419.1_pt1 | contig 12014 bp, 8 predicted proteins | sample 811161 | NCBI WGS metagenome assembly MDTB01 (sample SAMN05326650, study PRJNA326480) | marine metagenome | isolation source: seawater | place: Mediterranean Sea | collected 2009 | reverse complement strand
GTCGCGCCCGGCGGCGTCCAGCGCCTCGTCGATGCGGTCGGCGGCGGCGCGCAGCATTTTCAGATCAATCGCAAGCTCGCGCCCGTAGCGGATATCGACGCCCTCCTTACCGGCGGCCCAGGTGTTGAGAACCGAGGGGATATCGTTTTTAGCGTGACCCGCCGCAAACAGCATCCCCGGCACGGCCAGCACATCGGTGACGCCCTGATCAACCAGCTTAGCGAGTCCCTCCTTGATCACCGGTGTCGCGAATTCGAGAAAACCGTATTCGACGGGGATATCTCCGGCCCGTTCACGAATCGCGATGGAGAGTTTTTCAAACTCGGCAACCGCACCTTCGTCGCGGCTTCCATGGCCGCACACCATAATTCCTTTGGTCAAAATTCTGTCCTTTTCCAGTGGCAATTGATTCCCGACGCTGGACGGGCGATTGTCGCCGGATGATGTTTCAGTGGTACTCCGCGGATGCCGCAGCCGTCCACCCCCTGCTGGTGGTAATGCTTGCGCTTGCGATCGATGTGGCTCTTGGCGACCCGCCAAAGTTTTACGCCCGCATTCCGCACCCTGTTGCCGTGTTCGGCGGCCTGATAGCGTTTTTCGATACCAAGTTGAACCGCGAACAGCGGTCCGATCGGGCGCGGTTCTGGCGCGGGGCACTGACGACTGTTTTTCTGGTGACGCTGGCCGGACTCACAGGGTATGGCGCCCAGTGGCTGATGTCGCAGGTGGAATACGGCTGGGTTCTGGGTGCTGCCATCGCCAGCGTGTTCATAGCATATCGGAGCCTGTTCAACCATGTGCGCGATGTCGCTAACGGGCTCGATATCTCGCTCGCGGATGGCCGAGTAGCGGTGTCCCACATCGTCGGTCGCAAACCGGATTCTCTGGACGAACACGGCGTTTCGCGCGCAGCGATAGAGTCCGCGGCGGAGAATTTCTCGGACGGGGTGGTCGCGCCGATTATCTGGTTTGCGCTGCTCGGCCTGCCGGGACTGTTCTTCTGCAAGGCGGTCAACACACTGGACAGCATGATCGGCCACCACGACAGCACCTACGAGCATTTCGGCAAGTTCGCGGCACGGTTGGACGACGCCGTGATGGCCGTTCCAGCCCGCATCGCCGGATTGTTGATCGTGATCACCGCCTCGATAGGTATCGGCACGCGCGGCGGTGCCGCATGGAGCGCTGCCGTCAATGACGCCGAAAAACACCGCTCGGTCAATGCGGGCTGGCCTGAAGCGGCGATGGCTGGTGCGCTGGGCCTGGCGCTGGCGGGACCGCGCCATTACCGGGATTTCATCGTCGACGATGCCTGGATGAACGAAAGCGGCCGCGCCGAAGCCACTGCGGAAGACATCCGCCGGGCGCTGGGCCTTTACCGCAAGTCGGGTGCAGGTCTTGCCGCTCTGCTGCTGCTGTTCATGGCGCTTGCATGAGTGGGATTTCACAGCGTCAGCCATCGATCATGCCGTCGAGATCTAGATGTGCTTCGAGATGATCAGCTAGCGAATCCAGCGTCGCGTCTATCCCGGCTTCATAGGCTAGCGCTTCGCGCGCTCCGGGGCGCAGCCGCTGCAGATACGCCGTGCGGAAAGCATCGGACGAAAACAGCCCATGGAGGTAGCAGCCCGACACCGCGGCTCCGGCAGCCATGGCCCCGTCAGCGCCGGTGGACAGGGTCAGCATCGGCCGCGCGGTATCCGGCCCGGTGGTGACGCCGACATGCATTTCGTACCCCGTTACTGCCAGCCCTGAACCGGTTTCGCTGCCAGTGACTTCCACCAGTTTCTTCGCCACCGTCAGCCGCGTTTCGATATCGAGCAGGCCAAGGCCCGCCGCTTCCGCCGGCGGCCCTTCGATGCCGTCGGGGTCGGACACCGATTTGCCCAAAATCTGGTAGCCGCCGCAGATCCCCAGCACCGCGCCACCGCGCCGGACATGGGCAGCAATATCGATATCCCAGCCCTGGGCGCGGATAAAGGTGAGATCGACAAGTGTAGCCTTCGATCCTGGAATCAGGATCAGATCGGCATCACCGGGCAACGCTTCGCCCGCCGGGACCATCGTCACAGACACATCGGACTCGGCTCGAAGCGGATCGAGGTCGTCGAAATTGGCGATACGCGAAAGAACCGGAACCGCGATCTTTATATTCCCGGAAGTGCCCAAATCGCCGCCGACATCGAATGCGTCTTCGCGCGGCAGTCGGCCCGCATGGGCGAACCACGGCACCACGCCGAACGACGTCATCCCTGTCCGCCCGCGGATGACATCGAGGCCGCTGTCGAACAGCGAGACGTCACCGCGGAACTTGTTGACAACAAAACCGCACGTCAGCGCACGTTCGGCGTCGCTCAGCAGGTTCCACGTGCCGACGAGCTGGGCGATCACCCCGCCCCGGTCGATATCGCCGATCAGGGCCACGGGTACGTTGGCGGTTTCGGCAAAGCCCATATTTGCGATATCGGCGGCGCGGAGATTGACCTCGGCGGCGCTCCCCGCCCCTTCGACCAGCACCAGATCGGCCTCAGCCAAAAGCCGGTGAAAACTCTTTAGGACGTTTTCCATGAGGCCGGGTTTCATCGCCTGGTATTCGCGCGCATTCGCGTTACCGATGATTTTGCCCTGTACGATGACCTGTGCACCGGTTTCCGATTGCGGCTTCAGCAGGACCGGGTTCATGTCGGTATGCAGGGCGACGCCGCAGGCCCGTGCTTGCAGGGCCTGTGCCCGGCCGATTTCGCCGCCATCGGCAGTGACGGCGGCATTGTTTGACATGTTCTGCGGTTTAAACGGGCGCACCTTCAGGCCGCGCCGCGCGTAGGCGCGGCACAGGCCCGCCGTCAGCACCGACTTACCGACGTCGGAGCCCGTGCCCTGAAACATCAGCGCAGGGATCATGATATGCGTCCCGGCGGCATCACTAGAACTCGATCCCTTTCTGAGCGCGCACGTTCTGTTCGCGGAACGGGTGCTTGATTTGAGTCATCTCTGTGACCAAATCGGCGATCTCGATCAGTTCAGGCTTGGCGTTTCGCCCGGTGACGACAATATGGAGCATGTCGCGCTTGTTGCAGAAAGTCTCCAACACGTCGTCGATATCCAGATAGTCGTACCGCAGCACGATGTTGAGCTCGTCCAAGATCACCAGATCGTATAACTCATCCGCGATCATTTCCTTGGATACCGCCCAGGCGGCCTCGGCCGCCGCGATATCTCGCGCCTTGTCCTGGGTCTCCCAAGTGAAGCCCTCGCCCATGGTACGGATGGTCACCTGATTGGGAAAATGATCAAGCACGCCGCGCTCGCCGGTTTCCCATTTGCCCTTCACATACTGGACGACGCCTATTTTCATACCGTTGCCGATAGCGCGAGCGGCAAGGCCGAAGGCGGCGGTCGATTTGCCCTTGCCCTTGCCCGTATGGACGATCAGCAGGCCTTTCTCGACCTTCTTGTTGGCCAGCATCTTGTCGCGGGACTGTTTGCGCTTTTTCGATTTCTCGTTAGCGCGGGCGAATTCTTGGGCAGTGGCGGGTTTTTTTACCATCAGGCAGCTCCCTTCAATTCGGTCAAACGCGACGCGGCACTGTTCGAGCGCGGCCGCCACAGACCGCGATCCTGCGCTTCGAGCAGGCGTTCAGCCATTTCGTGCAGCGCATCCGGGTTATTCTCTTCCAAAAACCCGCGCACGTCGTCGTCATCTAGATAGGCGTCGAACACCAAATCGAAATGATGATCTTTCACGCAATGTGCCGTCGCGGCAAAGGCGAACAAATAATCGACCGTTGAGGCCATTTCGAACGCGCCCTTGTAGCCGTGGCGCATCACGCCGGCGATCCATTTCGGATTGACGACCCGCGCCCGAACGATGCGGCCGATCTCGTCTTCGAGGCTGCGGATTTTGGGGGTTGCGGGGCGCGAATGATCGTTATGCCAGACCGCTGGCTGATCGCCCGACAGCTGGCGAACGGCGGCGGTCAACCCGCCTTCGAACTGATAGTAATCGTCGGAATCGAGGAGGTCGTGTTCACGGTTATCCTGATTGTGGACCACCGCCTGCACCGCGCCGAGGCGGCGTTCGAACAGTCGGTGTTCCGCCGTGCCGTCGGCGCCGTCGCCATAGGCATAACCGCCCCAAGCAACATAGGCGCGGGCGAGATCCGCATCGGTGTCCCAGCCGCGCTCGTCGATCAACGCCTGTATACCCGCACCATAAGCGCCGGGTTTGGAGCCGAACACGCGGTGTCCAGCGCGGCGCTGCGCGGTGTCTTGGTCTATCCCGTCAGCGATCAGCGCGGCGGCATCTTCGGCAACCCGGGCAGCGAGCGGGTTTTTGTCCGCCGGCTCAATCATTGCGGCGACGGCACGGACGGCGGAATCGAACAGGTCGATCTGCTGCGGAAACGCATCGCGGAAAAATCCGGACAGCCGAAGCGTTACATCGACGCGCGGCCGGTCGAGCACATCGAGCGGCATCACGTCAAACCCGATCAGCCGGCCCGAGCCGCGGTCCCATTGCGGCTGGACGCCCATCAGGGCCAGGCCTTGCGCGATATCGTCGCCACCGGTGCGCATGTTGGATGTGCCCCAGGCCGACAGCGCCATGCGGCGCGGCCATTCGCCGTGTTCCTGGACGTGGCGTTCAATGAGCAGGGTGGCCGACTTCCAGCCCAGTGTCCACGCGGTCGGCGTCGGCACGGTCCGGGTATCGACCGAATAGAAATTGCGCCCAGTGGGCAGCACTTCGGGCCGCCCGCGGGTCGGAGCGCCCGACGGGCCGGGCTGAACGAAATCGCCATTGAGGGCGGTCAGCGCGCTGGTGATTTCCGCGTCGCCGCAGGCCTCAACCGCCGGCCCGATCCGGTCAGTTATTCGGTCAAGCACGGCGCGTGTTTGCGGCCAGTCATCCGGGGGAGCTTTGCCGCCGACAAGATCGAGCGCGAGGGTTTCGAGCCGCTCCACCGTATCGCCCTTGGTCCGCCACGGATCATCGGAGTCAAGCGCTTTCGGTCTTTCTCCGGTCCACGGATCGCCAAGCACGCAGTCGAGCGGGTCGAAGCTGTCGAGGCCCAAATCGGCGGCCAGCGCGCGGATCAACGATTGATCGCCGTCTTGCCCATCGCCACGCGGCAGCCGGGCCAGGGCAACCACCAACGCATCGCGCAAGCCCCCTGCAGGGCTCTCGCCGAAGATGTGCAGCCCGTCGCGGATCTGCATCTCTTTCAGTTCGCACAGATAGTTGTCGAGCTTGGCGAGCGCCGCGTCCACGGGTTCGTCTGCACCGATACCGCAATCGAGGTCGAGACCCGACGAGCGAGTCAGTTCCACGATACGGTCGCGCAGCAATTCGATCCGGCGGGGATCAACCCCAGCGGCCTCGTAATATTCATCGACCAGCCGCTCGAGATCGGCGAGCGGCCCATAGGTCTCGGCGCGCGCCAGCGGCGGGGTAAGATGATCGATAATCACGGCGGACGCACGGCGCTTGGCCTGCGTGCCCTCACCAGGGTCGTTGACAATAAAAGGGTAGACATGAGGTACCGGCCCAAGGGCCGCTTCCGGGAAACAAGTTTCCGACAATGACAGCGACTTGCCCGGCAGCCATTCGAGATTGCCGTGCTTGCCCATGTGGATCACAGCGTCCGCCTTGTAGTGCAGCCTCAACCAAGCATAGAAAGCTAGATAGCCGTGCGGCGGGACCAAATCAGGGTCGTGGTATGACTTTTCAGGATCGATATTGTATCCGCGCGCCGGCTGCAGCCCGATGGCGAGAGCCCCGCAGCGAAAGGCGGGAATTGCGAAGGCGCCGCAATCGGCATCGCCTGCGATAAAGAACGGGTCTGCCTCGGGCGCGCCCCATCTGCCGGTCACCGCGGCGCGCACGGCTTCGGGAAGCCCCGACAGAAAGACCTGATAGTCGGCAAGCGAAATCGTTTCCTCGACGACCCGCTCTTTGACCTCGGCATTTGTCGGGCCCGCGAGCAGACGATCGACCAGCGCATTGCTGTCGGCGGGCAATACCCCCGTCGCGTATCCGGCATCCGTCATGGCGCGCAGCAGGGTGATGGTGCCCGCCGGGGTATCGAGCCCGACGCCATTGCCGATCCGCCCGTCGCGGTTGGGATAGTTGGCCAGCACCAGGGCGACGCGCCGATCGGAGACGGGCCTGCGGCGCAGTTTCGCCCAGGCGGCCGCAAGATCAGCCACGAAGGCGATGCGGTTTTCCGACGGCAGATGTTTGACCACCGCCGTCTGGGTCGCATCGTCGAACCGGGCTTCGGATTTGAAGGCGACGGCGCGTGACAGCACACGGCCATCGACCTCCGGCAGGGCAACATTCATGGCGATATCCCGGGCGATCAACCCGGTGTCACCATCGGCCCAAACCTGCTCGGTGGTCGCCGCGAACACGGTCTGCAGCACGGGGCACCCGGCCGCATCGAACGGGGTTTCGGTGCGTGCCGCCCCCGGCGTCGAAACTGCAAAACCGGTGGCGTTCAGGATCACATCCGGTGGGCTTTCGGCAAACGCCGCCGACACCACGCCAAACGAGACGGTCTCCTTCAGGCTTTGCAGATAGACCGGCAGCGGGTTCAGGCCGCGCGCACGGAGCGCCGCGATCAGCGCATCGACCGGTTCGAGATTTCCCGATTGAACCAACGCCCGGTAAAACGTGATGGCAACCACCGGCGCATCCGTCTGCCACTGCGCTCGAATCGCCGAGAGGTCCGGCGCGTCCATGTCCGGCCAGTAGAATCCGGCGGTCAGGAGCGGTGCCGGCTCGCTCCACGTCCGATCGAAGCCGAGCAGATCGCCTGCAAAGGCCAGCATGTTGCTCGCATTTCCCGGCCCGCCGTGAACCAGGTATTGCCAGATGCGATGCAAATCATCAGCCGGCAGGGTCGAGTGCCGCGTCAGGTCGGGATCGGGCTGATCGTCTCCCGGTACTGCGGCAAACCTGATACCGCGGCGACGGCAGACATCAGCAATCTGTTCGATACCATAGGGCCAGTAGCTGGTCCCGCCGAGCAGCCGCACGATCACCAGCCGCGCTGTGGACACCATGTTTTCGACATACAAATCGACCGACATGTGATGGCGCAACTGCAAAAAATTCGCGAGACGCAGGCTCGGCGCGCCCGCGCCCGCGCGGCCTTGGGCATCGGCAAGAGCAGCAAGTTCGGTGTCCGCCGCCGACAGGAAAATGATATCACCCGGTAATTGACCGAGATCGACCGCTTCCGACCCGTCGGAGACAACGCCCGGCGTTGCCGCGAGCAGGTGCATTTTTAGTCCTGCGCCGCCAAGGCCGACGTCCCGCAGACCAACGTCGAAGTAATCACCGCCTGGTCGAGGCCACTCAGTCCTATGACAACAAGGCGCGTGGCGCGCGGCTCTTCGGCTTCCCAGGGCCGGTCGAAATGGCTCTGGATACGCGCGCCGACACCATGAACGATCATCCGCATTTCCTTGCCCGGCAAGTGAACGAAGCCCTTAACGCGGAGAATGTTATGAGCAGTTATGGCGGTCTCCAGTCTGGTGATCAGTTCATCCCGCGACACGTCAGACGGCACAGTGACCTCGAAGCTTTCGAAATCGTCATGGTCGTGCTCTTCCTCAGTATCGTGGTGCGATGGGCGGGCGTCGAGATCGTCTTCTGCTGCCGCATCGATACCAAGCAGGATGCCAGTGTCGATGACACCATTGGCGGTCTTCACCATGCGCACACCCTGACGAAGTCGGCCGCCAACCTCGCCGGAAACGGTCTCGATGGTGCCATCGTCCATCAGGTCGGTTTTGTTGAGCAACACGAGATCGGCGCAGGCGAGCTGGTCTTCATAAACTTCGTGCAGCGGGCTTTCATGATCGATCTCTTCGCCTTCGGCGCGGATCGCGTTGACCCGTTTCGGATCGTCGGCAAAACGCCCGGCGGCGACGGCGGGCCCGTCGAGCACCGCGACAACGCCGTCGACCGTGACTCGGGTGCGGACTTCCGGCCAGCCAAAGGCCCGGACCAGCGGCTTGGGCAACGCCAGGCCGGAGGTTTCGATCACGATATGATCGGGCGGCTCGGGCAGGTTGAGTATCTTCTCGATCGTCGGCAGGAAATCGTCAGCAACCGTGCAGCAGATACAGCCATTCGCCAGCTCAAAAATATCCTCGTCGGTGCAGTCCAAGTTGCCGCAGCCTTTGAGCAGTTCACCGTCAACGGCGAGATCGCCGAATTCGTTGATGACAAGCGCGAGCTTCTTGCCGTTGGCCTTTTCGATCAGGTTACGGATCATCGTCGTCTTGCCGGCACCGAGAAAGCCGGTGACAACGGTTGCAGGTATTTTTCGAGGGATCGCCATGCTTTATCCTCATCCTCCGCGGGATATAAAAACACGCATCGTCCCATGCCTTTCGCGGAACGCACCCCGGCCCGCGGTTAACGATACGGCCTCCGTCCGGTCTCCTGGCTCACGGGTCGAGGCCGTGTCCCCACCTTCCAACAGCTCTCGCCACCGTGGCCAATTTGGGACTGGCTCGCCGTACACAGTTGCGGGGGCAGCCGGGGCTACGACGGCGGCCAGACAAGCCACCTTCGCTCCCCGTTCCCGGTTCGTCGGCACCGGCAACGTTAAACAAGCACCGGGCACAGGGCAAGGCATAGCGGAGAATGAAACGCTCAGCGGGCAAGCATGCCTCCCGCTAATCGTTTTACGAATCCGACGATAAATAAAGTCATCATTTGCATGACGCCTAATTTACTGTTATGTTATAACATAACTGCTTCTAGTTTTCCCTGCACGGCCTGACAATTGGGGTGATGTTTAAGTTATTTACGCCGGTTTTCTGTGCCAAATGAAGCATTGAAATCAATTCGTCAAACCGACGTCGTCGGAACACGCGTCGCGCGGTTTGGTCTTTAGACGCAATTGTAAATTCGAAATCTGGAGAGAATTATGAAAATCCACTTTATACGTCCAATGGCGGCACTCGCCGTGTTATCCGGCCTTGCGATGCCGCCGCAGGTCATGGCGGCTGATGACGCCGCCATGCAGAAAATTCTGCAGGAGGTTCAGGCGCTCAAGAGAAGCTACGAGGCCCGTACCGCGGCGCTTGAGAAGAAGCTGAAACAAATGCAGAAAAACCAGAGAAAAATATCCGCAAAGGCAGCCGCCTCTCCAGGCGCTCCGAGTCGCGCGATCAAGGACAACTCGTTCAACCCGTCGATTGGCGTGGTCCTGAATGGTCGAGCGTCCAGTTTTTCGCGTGGAACCTCCGAAATCGCGGGTTTCGGTGTGGGTGAGGAAGGCGAAAGGGGCAGTGAAGGCCTCGCGCTGGGAGAATCGGAACTGAACTTTTCGGCCAATGTGGATGACAAATTCTATGGCAGCATGACCGCCGCAATTGTGCGAGAAGACGGCGCGGACAAAGTGGAACTGGAAGAAGCGTATATGGAAACGCTCGCCGGCGCTGGTCTGCCAGACGGCTTACGCGCCAAAGCAGGTAGGGCATTCTGGACGTTGGGCTATCTTAATGAACATCACGCCCATGGGGACGACTTTGCCGACCGCCCCCTGACCAACCGGGTTTACCTCAACGCGGCATTTAACGACATGGGGGTGGAGGCTTCTTATGTGCTGCCAACCGATTACTATGCTGAAATCGGTGGCGGCGCGTTCCGAGGCGACGATTTCCCGGCCGGTGGTTCAGTAAGCGGACAGGGAGCCTGGTCGGCATATGCGCGGACTGGCGGAGATATCGGCGACAACCAAAGCTGGAGGCTCGGCGTCTACACCTTGCAGAGCGATGTGAACAGCCGCACCTCGAATGAGGATTCGGTCACCTTCGTTGGCCAAAGCAATTTGTATGCAGCCGATCTCCGATATACATTGGCACCAACGGGTGACGCGACGAAACAAGAGATCATCTTCCAGACCGAGATTATGCGTCGTGATGACGACGGCACCTATAACGTGGGAGCGGGAGCGCTGAGTTACGACGAGTCCTCCCTCGGCTGGTACGCGCAGGCAATCTATAAGTTTGAGCCTGCGTGGCGGATTGGGGCCCGTTATTCCCGCCTTGATGCCGCGGATACACCGGCGGGCTTTGCCGGCAGCGCGCTCGATTCCGAGGGCCACGACCCGCAAACCTTTTCGGTTATGGCGGACTGGACGAACAGCGAGTTCGGCCGCTTCCGACTTCAGTATAATCGCGAGGAGCTGGATAAGGGAGACGAAGACAATCAGGTCATCTTCCAGTACATCATGAGCCTCGGCGCTCATGGCGCTCACCCATATTGAGGATCGGACGCATGAAAAGATTGCTTGGCGTCGTTCTTGCAGTCACTTGGGGGATGGCTATGCCATCCCCCGCAGCGGCCAGTCTGCAAATATTTTCTTGTGAACCGGAATGGGCGGCCCTCGCCCGCGCCGTCGGCGGCAATAAGGTCAATGCCTTTTCCGCGACCCATGCCCGCCAAGATCCTCATCATATTCGCGCCCGACCGAGTCTCGTCGCCAAGATCCGTCGAGCTGACTTGGTTTTCTGTTCGGGCGCTGACCTCGAAGTAGGCTGGTTACCATTATTAATGCGTCGGGGGGCGCGATCGGGCGTTCAGCCTGGGGCTACAGGCTACCTGATGGCCGCGGAGCATGTTCCCGTTCTAGAAAAACCCACAATCGTAGACCGGAGCCTTGGCGATGTGCACCCCGGTGGCAATCCGCATGTCCACCTCGACCCACGGAACCTTGCCACCCTTGCAAATGAACTCAGCCGCCGGCTCATCAAACTTGACCCGTCGAATATCGACTATTATCAAGACCGACTCGATACATTTCAGAAAAACTGGAAGGCGGCGATGGATCGATGGAAACCCCGGATCACCGAACTTTCAGGACTGCGCATAATAGTGCACCACAAATCTTTCAGCTATCTGAATGCCTGGATAGGGTTGAACCAAGTGACCACGTTAGAGATCAAACCGGGAATTCCACCGACCGCATCCCATTTGAAAGATGTTTTGCAAACCGCCCGTTTGCAAAAGGTGAAGGCCATCCTGCGTGCACCCTATGATCCAACGGATGCCTCCGAATGGCTATCGTCGAAAACAGGGATTCCCGTTCTAATGCTGCCGTATACAGTTGAAAAGGCGGGGCCTCCGGGTTCATTAGTAGAGTTGTTTGACCGTACGGTCGGGCTTCTTGAAAAGGCGCATGCCGGTTCTTGAGACCATAGAAATCTTCCTGCCAGCGACGGTTGCCGGGCTGATGATTGCTATAATTCACAGCATGCTGGGCATGGAAGTTCTCAGACGCGGTATCATCTTTATCGATCTCGCTATCGCGCAGATAGCGGGTTTGTGCGTGGTGCTGACTGCGCTCTGGCTGAATGACCCCTCTTGGACCCAGACGCAGATCGCCGCCGCCTTAGCCGCCCTGGCAGCTGCGGCATTCTTTCGTTGGGTAGAGCGTTATCTGCCCCGGGAGCAAGAAGCGATTATCGGTTCTTGTTTTATTTTGGCGGCCTCAGCAGTCTTGCTTGCGCTCGCCGATCACCCCCAGGGCGGCGAGGAAATCCAACATATCCTGTCCGGCCAAATGCTATTCATATCCTGGTCGGAGATCGTGGCGTTCGCGCCGCTTTACGTGATCGCGCCATGGCTCTGGTTCATCGTACCTAATGTTCGCAAAGGCATCGGATTTTTCGTGCTGTTCGCACTGGTCGCCACAGCGTCGGTGCAGATGGTCGGGGTATACGTAGTCTTTGCGAGCCTGATCCTTCCTGCCCTTGCCGTAAACACACTGCACGGTGGCCGTACCATTGGTGCTATCGCCGTCGGTATTCTCGCCGTGATCGTCGGTATTGTGTTTTCAACGCTCGGCGACATGCCGGCCGGTCCAGTTCTGGTATTTACTTTCGCAATCGCCGCCATAACGTGCCGCGTCGGTTACTCCGTGTTCACGAAACCACGCAACACTGCAGATCTCTAGGCGCCTCCCATGGTTCTGGCGCGACAAGGGCCTCTC
>MDTB01176076.1_pt1 | contig 12014 bp, 8 predicted proteins | sample 811161 | NCBI WGS metagenome assembly MDTB01 (sample SAMN05326650, study PRJNA326480) | marine metagenome | isolation source: seawater | place: Mediterranean Sea | collected 2009 | reverse complement strand
CGGCGGGCTGACCTTGTTCTTCACGACCTTCACTCGAGTGCGGTTGCCCACGACCTCGACGCCGTCCTTGATCGACTCGATACGGCGGATGTCGAGACGTACCGACGAGTAGAACTTCAGCGCACGGCCGCCCGGAGTGGTTTCGGGCGAGCCGAACATGACACCGATCTTCTCGCGCAGTTGGTTGATGAAGATGCAGATTGTCTTGGACTTGTTGAGGTTGCCGGTGAGCTTGCGCAACGCCTGCGACATGAGTCGGGCCTGGAGACCGACGTGGGTGTCGCCCATCTCGCCTTCGATCTCGGCGCGGGGTGTGAGCGCCGCTACCGAGTCGATCACGACGACGTCGAGCGCACCGGAGCGGATGAGCATGTCGGTGATCTCGAGCGCCTGTTCGCCGGTGTCGGGCTGTGAGATCAGCAGTTCATCGATGTCGACACCGATGGCCTTGGCGTAGACCGGATCCATGGCGTGCTCGGCATCGATGTAGGCACAGGTGCCGCCATTGCGCTGCGCCTCGGCCACGACATGGGTGGCGAGGGTGGACTTGCCCGAGGACTCCGGGCCGTAGATCTCGGTGATACGGCCTCGCGGCAAGCCGCCGATACCGAGCGCGAGGTCGAGGGCCAGGGCGCCGGTCGGCACCGACTCGATGGCCATTGTTGTCTTGTCCCCCATCTTCATGACGGAGCCCTTGCCGAACTGCTTCTCGATCTGGCCGAGTGCCATGTCCAGCGCCTTGTCTCGTTCCACCATCGTTTGTCCTCTGCTGTGTGCTGCCCGGCTGAACCGGGCGTTGGTTGCCTTGGGGGGTGTGGGGTCGAACCTACGGAGGGGGTGTGACACGCCCGGACCTGTGGGAACGAATGACATCAACGTAATTGCGAACAGCTGTTCGGTCAAGGACCGAACGAGAGGAAATCACGAGATCGCTCCACCGAGCAGGGTTTTCCGCCGAAACGAGAGCAGAACCAGCCCCTCTTGCGTTTCCGCTTGTCGGTCCGTTGATGCGAAACTTGCCGGACACCACGGGTTGAAGAAACCAGGAGGCCCCCATGGCTGAGACCAGCAGCTACAACGACGCCGAACTCCGTGAGCGTCTGACCCCCGAGCAGTACACCGTCACCCAGCAAGCGGGTACCGAACGAGCCTTCACCGGCGAGTACTGGGACTGCCACGACGACGGCACCTACCGCTGCGTCGTCTGCGACATCCCACTCTTCTCCAGCGACACCAAGTACGAGTCCGGCTCAGGCTGGCCGTCGTTCTTCGAAGCCGTCGGCCCTGACGTCATCGAGGTCCGCAGCGACACCAGCCATGGCATGATCCGCGAGGAAGCCGTATGCGCCAACTGCGGTGCGCACCTCGGTCACCGGTTCCCCGACGGCCCGGCTCCGACCGGTGAGCGCTACTGCATGAACAGTGCAGCCATGCGTCTCGACCGAGACACCGCCGAGGAGTGACCCGACGTCCTCTATCGCAGTGGGTGTCAGCGACACCCACCGGGCCAGCCGGTACGGTGAGTGGATGCCCCGCCCGACGTCGTTCGCCGAGCTCGGTGTCCCGGTGGCCATCGTCGAGGCACTGAGCACCTCTGGAATCACGCAGCCGTTCGCCATCCAGGCCGAGACCATCCCCGATCTGGTCGACGGACGCGACGTCATCGGTCGGGCCCCGACCGGATCGGGAAAGACGCTGGCGTTCGGCATCCCTGCCGTCGCGATGGCGCTCGAACGCGGCCCGGCCCGCAAGAAACGCCCACGGGTCCTGATCCTTGCGCCGACCCGCGAACTCGCCGGCCAGATTCACGACGACCTCGCGCCGATGCTCGCCGCTGTCGGGCGCCACGGACTCGCCGTCTATGGCGGTGTCGGCCTTCAACCCCAGATCAACCGACTCTCCAGCGGCGTCGACGTGCTCGTCGCAACGCCCGGCCGACTCGAGGATCTGATCCAGCAACGGGTCGTGTCGCTCGCCGAGGTCGAGTACGTGGTCATCGACGAGGCCGACCGCATGGCCGACATGGGCTTCATGCCGGCGGTGAAGCGACTGCTCGACCAGGCCGGCGACGACCCACAAACTGTGCTCTATTCGGCGACACTCGACGGCGAGGTCGCCAAGCTCACGAAGGCCTACCAGTCCAATCCAGTTCGGCACGAGGTCGGTGAAGCCTCCCCCGATCTCGACAAGATGACCCACTACTTTTGGAAGCTTCCCCGCCCGGAACGCATTTCGCTATGCGCATCGGTTATCGCCACATTCGGCCGCACGATCGTGTTCACCCGCACCCGCCATGGCGCCGACCGTGCTGCGCGCCAACTCACCCGGGCCGGCGTGACAGCGGTGCCGATCCATGGCAACCGCTCACAAAGCCAGCGACAACGAGCCCTCGACGACTTCGGCCGGGGCAAGGCAGCGGCCCTGGTCGCCACCGATGTCGCTGCCCGGGGCATCCATGTCGACGCAGTCGAGTGTGTCGTGCACTTCGACCCGGTCGACGAGGACTCCGCCTACGTCCACCGTTCCGGGCGCACGGCCCGAGCGGGCGCTCGCGGCACGGTCGTGTCGTTCGTGGATCCCGGCCAGATCAAGGACGTCCAGAAGATGAAGCGGCGGCTCGAACTGCCGCAGGAGATCACTCCGCCGCCCGACATTGACGGCACACCACTCCCTCATGAGGAGACGGCCACCGACATGGCGCCAATCCAGGGACGCACGGCACCACATGATCGCGAACGAGCGCGCGACGACCGTCCCCGCAGGTCCAGCGGCCAGGCTCAGAAGCGGGGCGCCAAGCCCGGCGCCAAAGCCAAGAAGGGCAAGCCAAATCGGGGGAACCAGGGCGGCCAGCGTCGTGATCAACCCAGCGAGGGCGGCCGCAAGCCCCATCGCAAGGGCGGCAACGGCCAGGGGCCGAAACCGGGCGCAAGGGCCACCAAGAAGCGTGCTGACTCGAATCGAGGCCCCAAGCAGGGTGGACCGAAGGCGGGTGGTGGGCGGCCGCCCCAGAAGCGTTCAGGTGGTCGATCCGGTCAAGGCAAGGAGGGCCAGGGTGGCCGGGGAAGCCAGAGCGGCGAGCGCCGCCGTGGTCAGGGCCGCACCTCGTAGTACCGGTTCATCACGTCGACATCGAACTCTCGACTGACGAACCCGGTAAAGCCGGCGGCCTGCGTCATCTCCTCGAACACGCCGGTGGTCAGACCGAGTGTGCCGAGTCCTGCGCCACCGGGCTCCGACATTGCCGACGACATGCAGTACAGGATCGACATGCCGTACATCAGCGGCAGGACAGGGATGGCCCGGTTGTCCTCGAGGCCGCCGCGTGCGCGAATGTCGGCGACCATCCAGACGCCGTGGTCGGCGAGGCATTCGCGCGCCGACCGCACCGCTGCACCGGGACGGGGAAGGTCATGGATGACGTCGAGCGTGAGGAGCAGGTCGACATCGGCGAACTCCCCGAGGTCGTCGAAGGTGCCCTGCCGGAACGACAGATTGTCGAGGCCCGCTTCGGCGGCACGAGCGGATGCGGCAGCGATCGCGTGGCTCGAGGGATCCACCCCGATCACGGTGGTGTTTGGAAACGCCTGCGCGACCGTCGTGGCGGCGACGCCGGCGCCACACCCGATGTCGACAACGGTCGCCCCAGCCCGGAGGCGTTCGGTCATGGCCTCGATCGAGTCCAAGATGACCGGGACGAGATAGGCCTTCTGCCCGCCTGCGCCCATCGCAGCCTGGAAGTGACATGTCTCGGCCCCGTGTTCGTCCCAGGTCATGCCGATGCCGCTGGAGAACGCCCCGATCGTGCGGTCGATCTCGTGCTGGGTGATGGGTGGCCCGAAAACACCCGCCTGGTATTGGGGATGATCGGATTGGGCCAGCACCACGGAGGCCTCGGGCGTCAGCATGAACTCGCCGTCGTCATGTTGGGCGAGGTCGAGAGAGCTCAGAAGGAACAGAAACTCTCGAAGCCAGCGCTCGTGGAGGCCGGTCGTCTCGGCGAAGGCGGCCGAGGTCGTCGGCCCGGCCTCTTCGAGCGCAGTGAAGAGGTCGAGTTTGTGACCGACGTGCAGTACCGCACTGGCGACCTCACCCTCCTTGAGCTTGAAGAGGCTGAGGACCGTGAGCCCCAACTGACCGGGATCGAGTTCCGTACGCATGTCCGGGAGTATCCCTCGTGCCTGCGCCGGGCACCACCCGCGGAGCCCGGCGAGATCAAACCCGCTGGATGTCGAACGGCTTCACGGTGTCACCAGCGACTGGGGGCGAGGACCATGACCTGACGCTCGGTCTTGGTGGGCACAAGATCTCGCTTCGAGGCCTCGATATCGAATGGCACCGGGTTGGGGTCGAGCTTCTTGGGGTCCTCGTCGTCGGCCATCTGGACAAGAAGATCACCCAGCCCGCCGATCGAACCGAGCGAACCAAACCACGCGAGCGTGACAGTTTCGGCGGTTCCCAGTTTGGCGACCCGCACCCCTTGCCCGCCTCGGCCCTTGGACTCGAATTCCTCATACGGCGTGGCCTTCGCAGCCGAGTCGGACGTGATTGCAAGCACGACGCCGTCGCCGATCACCGGACCGGCGCCAACGACCTCGGCCCCTGTCTTGAGCTTTATGCCTGCGACACCTCCAGCACCTCGACCCTGCACGGAAATGGAGTCGAGTGGCATGCGCAGAACCTGGCCATCGGAGGCGACGGCGATCACATCGACCCCAGCAGGTGCCCGGAACGCAGCGACCACCCGATCGCCGTCCTTGAGTCCGATCACCGGCTTGCCAGACTTCGTTGCGAGCACCTCGTCGGCGGTGACCTGCTTCGCGACGCCCCGGGCAGTGACGAGGACGAGATTCTCCTCGCCCACCCCGACGAGTGCGAGTGCATCCTCGCCCTTGTTCAGGCCGAGCTGCTGCGCGGCGGCGTTGCCGCGAGTGCGGCCACCGGCGTCGGCGGCTTCGCCGGCGTGGAAGATGAACGCCCGACCCTCGGAGGTTACTGCAGCGATCGCGATGCCGGTCGACGTGACCAGCGCGGACGCTACGAGGTCGTGGCGGCCGGCCACGCCCTTCCTGGCGCCTTCGGTCGGGACTCGGCCGAGGTTGCCCGAGGACGACAGGGTGACGACACACGGTTCGTTGCTGTCGGTGTCGAACGAGGTGTCGTTCTCCTTGGGGCGCTCGAAGACCGGTATGTCGTCGGCGTTGATGATCTCGGCCCGGCGATCCTGGCCATGCTTGTTGACGAGTTCGCCGAGCTCTTTCAGCACGAGCTTGCGACGGCGATCCTCGCTGTCGAGCAACCATTCGTACTCGGCGATGTCGGTGCGCAGGCCGGCGGCTTCGTCTTCGAGCTCGAGCTTGGCGAGCGCAGTGAGGCGACGCAGCGCCATGTCGAGGATGTGTGTGGCCTGGATGACCGACAGCTCGAAGCGTTCAATGAGGCGGTCACGGGCTTCGCCGGCGTTTTCCGACGAGCGAATGATGGCAACCACATCGTCGATCGCATCGAGGGCGATCAGGAGACCTTCGAGGATGTGGAGGCGATCCTGCGCCTTCTCCAGTCGGAACTGGGTTCGGCGGACGATGACCTCGAGGCGGTGCTCGATGTAGGCGCGGCACAGGTCGGAGAGCCCGAGCGTGGTGGGTACGCCTTCGACGAGCACCACATTGTTGATGCCGAACGACTCCTCGAGCGGGGTGAGGCGATACAGCTCCTGGAGCACGGCCTGCGGATTGACGGCTGGCTTCACATCGATCTGGATCATGAGGCCGTTCATGTCCGACAGGTCGGCAATGCCCTCGATGCCAATGAGCTTGCCGTTGTTGGCGAGTTCCTGAACCTTGCCGATCACCCGCTCCGGACCCACGAGGTAGGGCAACTCAGTGACGATGATCGACTGGCGATTGCGTGAGGTCTGTTCGACGTGGGCTTTCGCCCGGATGCGGAACGTGCCGCGGCCCGTCTCATAGGCCTCGCGGAGGCCGTCGTCGACGACGATGCCGCCCGACGGGAAGTCGGGGCCGGGCAGCACGGCCATGAGTTCGTCGATTGTCGGCTTGGGCCGACGTTTGGTCATGACGATCTCGATCGCATCGGCGACCTCGCGAAGGTTGTGTGGGGCCATGTTCGTGGCCATGCCCACGGCAATGCCGCTGGTGCCGTTGACGAGAATGTTGGGCAGCGCCGCCGGCAACACAATTGGCTCATCGCCCTCGCCGTCGTAGGTGGTGCGGAAGTCGACCGTGTCCTCGTCAAGTTCGCGGACCATGTCCATCGCCGGCTCGGCCAGACGGCACTCGGTGTAACGCGCAGCGGCGGGCGGATCGTCGAGCGAACCGAAATTGCCCTGCGGATCGATGAGCGGGACCATCCGCGAAAAGTCCTGGCCCATGCGGGTCAAGGTGTCGTAGATGGCCGCGTCGCCGTGCGGGTGGTAGCGACCCATCGTGTCGCCCACGATGCGGGCCGACTTGCGATACGGCGTGCCGGGGCGGATGCCCATCTGCAGCATCGACCAGAGGATGCGGCGCTGCACCGGCTTGAGGCCGTCGCGAGCATCGGGAATGGCACGAGATGTGATGACCGAGAGGGAATAGGCGAGGAAACTCTCGCTCATCTCCTCGGCAACGGAGACCTCAACGACTTCGCGAGCGAACCCGCCGTCGAATTCGAGCTGTCGAGACATGGCGCCGACCGTAGTCAGGGGCTGTGACCCTCAGGTGGAGGGGCGGACGTCTCGGCTCGTCGTGTGCTCAGCTCAGCGTGTCGAGGTACTCGGTGACAAGCGGCAAGCCGGCGTCGAAGACCTCCGAGTTGTTCCCGAAACCGACCCGAACGAAGCCCTCCATGCCCAAGGCGCTGCCGGGCGTGAACATCACACTGCCGGCGCCCTCGACGAGGCCGACACAGAACTCGCGAGAGGTCAGGTCGGCGTCGTAGCGCAGCAAGGTGACCGTGCCGCCCTGCGGACGGGTCCACAAGACACGCGACTCTGTGTCGACCCAGGCAGCGAGGGTGTCGAGGTTGGCTCGCACGAGCGCGCGGTTGCGACCGAGGATCGCCTCGGCGTTCTCCAGCGCGAGCGACGCAAGATGATCGTCGATCATGCCGACGCTGATCGTGTTGTAATCTCGGTGGATCGTGACGTCGTGAAGGAGCCCGGCTGGTCCCGCGATCCAGCCGAGGCGAAGCCCGGCGAGCGAGAACGCTTTCGACATCGACCCGACGGCGATCGCCCGATCGGAGAGATCGACCACCGACACCGTCGTGCCGCTCCCCTGCTGATCGATACCCCGGTAGACCTCATCGCAGAGCAGCCAGGCACCGGCTCGCTCACACGCATCGGCGATGGTCTGCAGCGTCGGGCGCTCGAGCAGTGCTCCGGTCGGGTTGTTCGGGTTGGTGAGCGAGACGACCTTCGTGCCTGGCGTGATCGCAGCCACGAGCTTATCGATATCGAGCTGCCAACCGTGCTCCTCGCGCAAGGGCACCCGGGTGACGTTCGCCCCGAGCGACTCGGGGATCGACGTGTGCTGCTGATAGCTCGGGACGACCGACACGACATGGTCGCCCGGCTCGACCAGCGCCAGGTACACAAGCTGATTCGCCCCGATGGCGCCGTGGGTAACCAGGGTGTTCTTCCCGGTCTGGTGCTCGTATAGGGCGGCAATGGCCAAGCGCAGACGATCGGATCCCTCGATCGCGCCGTACGTCAACTTCATGCCGAGGATTTCGTGGAGATGCTCAGGGCTCTGACCTGAGAGCCGCAGGAGCTGCTCGACGGTGATTGAGTCGCAGCAGGTCTCGGCCAGGTTGTGTCGGCAGCGGGTCTCGTATTCGTTCATCCACTGCTCGACACCGAACGGGGCGATCTGCATGGCGGTGAGGCTAGACCAGCGATGGCGCCCGGCTCAGATCGGTTGCCAGGCTCGCACTAGCGCAGCCGGCAGCACTGCGGCGCCAAAGTCGGTGAGGCAGTGGTCGAGATCGACGACGCCGAGCGGGCCCCAGGCCTCGACCGCCACGGCAAACGCCCGGGCGACCCGGGCCCGATCGGCCTTTGGGATCGTCGAGGTGACCTCCGGACAACGGTTCACGTGGTCGACTAGGACGTCGGGGTCGACATGGGTCCCAGCGCCGGCCCGCACGACACCGAGGACAGCACCGAGCCAGTCGGCGAACTCGAGTTCCAGCACGGCCTGCCGGGCATCGCTGTTCAATGGCACGAGCGATGCCGGCGCGAGAGCGGCAGCAAGCACCGCGAGTACGACATCGGCGTCGGGTTCGTCGAGATCAATCGGCCCGACCGAGGCGGCCAGCCACTGGGCAAGTTCGTCATCGGTGTCAGCCGCAGCGCGCAGTGTCGCAGCAGCAGCAGAGACGGCAGCCGGATCGAGTGCGTCGGGCGCCAGAGGCTCCCCGAGGGCCCGACGCACCACGTCCGCAGCCCAGGCAGCGTCGTCGGGATCCCGCTCGGGAAGATCGGGCACATCGGGTTCGATCCAGGCAGGCGGTTCGAGGTCGTCGATGCCGAAGGACGAGAGTCGGGCCAACACCACCCGACCGACAGCAACGAACGACGCCGAGGGTTCGGACGTCGCCCGCATCGCCCGAGCGACACGTTCTGCTAGTTCGGGCGCCGGAACCGAACGGCTCTTCAGGCCCGCCGACTCGTCCGCAGTGGCGTCGAGGAGTTCGGCGGGGCCGACGGTGGCCTCGCCGATTGTCTCACCGGTGTCGCCTGCGCCGGGCACCAGGTCAAGGACGAGCACGTGGCGCTCGTCGGCGGCATCGACGAAACGGAACGCTGCCGAATCGCCCCGCCAGTCGCCGACAATCCACGCCGCCTCGCAGATCGACGTCAGCAACTGATCGGCCCAGGTCGGTGCCGGTTCGAGCGCGGGGTCGTCGAGGTCGACGAGATCCGACACGGCGCCGATCGCCCAGAGTCCGGCGGCAGGGCCCGGGCCACCGGCGACGGCGAGTGCCTCGGCCACCGCTGGAGGCCCGTCGGGGTCGAGCTCGGCCGCAAGCGCAACAAGGTCGGCGGCCCAGACCTCGGCACGAACGGCGTCGAGGTCGAGGAGCTCGTCAGCCTGCTCGATCGCATCTGCAATCAGGGCGGCGAGGGCGGGGGCTAGGGGGTCGGGGCGGTGGTCAGGCACGGGCGGCTGAGCCTACCGGCGTGTCTCGGGCCGGACCGGTGAGGCAGGCTGCGACGTCTCGGGGAGAAAGCGGCGGGCGTAGGGTGCAGCCGTGCCTGAACTGCCCGAGGTCGAGACGATCCGCCGTCAACTCGAACCAAAGCTGATCGACACAGCGATCGTCGACGCGGGCTCACACTGGTCGGCGAAGTTCACGCCAGCTCTCGATGCCGTCGGCACCGAGGTCGTCGGCGCCCGTCGACGCGGCAAGTATCTGCTGTTCGATCTCGACCCGGGCGTCGATGGTGGACCACTGCGTGAACTCGTCGTCCATCTCGGGATGACGGGTCGTCTCGCCGTCCACCAACCCGGCAATGCGCTTGCGCTCGACAACCCGGCCGCCGAGCCGCACCTTCGGGCCTGGTGGCGGCTCGATGACGACCGGGTGTTGACATTCCACGACATCCGCCGGTTCGGGCGCATCCACGTCGTCGACGCAGGCGACTACTGCACCATTCCGACACTTCACGCCTTGGGGCCCGAGCCGTGGGATCCCAACTTCAGCGGGAAGTACCTTGCTGCGTTCGTGAAACGCAGCGACCGGTGCCTCAAGACCATTCTGCTGGCGCAGCGGGCCGTGGCCGGTGTCGGCAACATCTACGCCGATGAGGCGCTGTGGGATGCTCGCATCAACCCGGCAACCCGGCGGCTCTCACGCCAACGGGCTGATGAGCTCGTCGTTGCGATCCGGCGAACACTCGAATCCGGACTTGCGCATGGCGGCACGACCCTTCGAGACTACGTCGATTCCAACGGAGAGCAGGGCGGCAATCAGCACGAACTCGCCTGCTATGGGCGAGGAGGCGAACCGTGCCTGCGCTGTGGTGAGGAGCTCCGCACCCGGGTCATCGACGCTCGCACGACCACCTGGTGCCTGGCCTGCCAAGCCCGGTAATCGGTATCAGCCGGTGTGAGCTCGGGGTGCCATCCGTTGAGGTCGGCACCGATGGCAACGCTCAGGAGCCGGTCACCCGAGCGGACTTGCGGGCATCGAGGGCTTCGGGCAGGGCTGTGAACACGACGAGTTCAAGCCCGGCGAGCACACCAATCGCAGCGACGAAGCCGACACCAGCGGCGGGCTGGTCCTCCATGACCTCGAGCGGGGAACGGCCGGCGACCGCACCGAACGAGCACATGGAAAGGGCGAGGTTGCCGAAGACGTGCAGCCACGTGGGCGGCGCGTCGACACGACCGAAACAACCGCACGACTCGGCACCGACGGATATCGCCCGCCACACCGCAGCGGCAAACACGACATAGAGCACGCCGACGACAACACGAAGCGCCGCCATATCGCTCAACAGGGCGGCGATTCCGAGCGTGATCTCGGCGAGGCCGAGCGCTCGCGCAAGAGGGGTTCCGGCGACCGGCCTGCGCGGGAATGCGCCCAGAATCTCAATCAACGCAGCTGTGGCCGTTGGCCGGATCACCTTCACTGCCCCGGCGATCACCATCAAAACCGCAGCCGACGCATACAAGACCGTGACGGCGTCCATGACGAGCACCACCCTAACCAGGGCTGGCGGCACCGCAACGAACCCGGCACCGGTACGGTGGCCTCATGGCTGAGCGGCCCGACTTCTTCGATCTGATCGCCCAGAACCGGCGTCGAACCTGGGTGCTGATGTTCTCGTTCTTCGTCCTGCTCGTGCTGGTCGGTATCGCCGTCAGCATCATCGTGGGCGGTGGACTCATCGGCGTCATGTTTGCCGTCGCGATCTCGTTCGGCCTCACGTTCAGTTCGTACTTTTCCTCGGCGTCGATCGCGCTCACCGCCACCCGGGCGCAGCCAGCCGCTCGAGAGGAATTCGGGCGCCTGCACAATCTGGTCGAGGAGGTCTCGATCGCTGCTGGCGTCCCTAAGCCGGGTGTCTATGTCGTCCACGACCCCTCCCCCAACGCCTTCGCCACCGGCCGCAACGCCGATAACGCAGCGGTTGCCGTCACCACGGGCTTGATGGACAAGATGAACCGGGCGGAACTCGAAGGGGTGATTGCCCACGAAGTTGCACACATACGCAATGGCGACATCTTGGTGATGACCGTCGCCGTCGCCACCGTCGGCGCCATCGCAATGATCTCCGACATCTTCTTTCGGATGCTCTACTGGGGTGGCTTTACCGGCGGCGGCGCCTCACACCGAAGGCGCAGCAGCAGTGACAACAACAACGGCGCCATGCTACTGATCGTCCTGGCAGCGATTGTCTTCGTTGCGGTACTCGCTCCACTCGCAGCAACCCTGCTCAAGGCCGCTGTATCGCGAAGCCGGGAGTCGCTCGCTGATGCCACGGCTGTCGAGATCACCCGCTACCCGGGCGGCCTCCGCAGCGCGCTCGAAAAACTCGACGCCGACATCACCGTCATGAAGCGCACCTCCCACGCCACTTCACATCTGTGGATCGAGTCGCCCGACGACCACGAGACCGACGACCGAGGCCGCAAGTTCAACGATCGGTTCTCGACCCATCCACCCCTCGCCGAGCGGATCAACATCCTTCGCGAGATGGAGGGCATGCCGCCGTATGAGGGTCCCGACCCGGCCGTGTCCGAGGCGCTGCGCACCATGCAAGACGACCGCAACCACCCCGAGTCGGTGGCCGCCATGGTCGAGACTCCGGGCCGGGTGGCGCTCTTCGAGGGCGCAGCCGCCCGCTCCGTCGATCTCGACTTGATCTTCGCCGGTGCCGGCGAGGTCGCTGACGAAGACGACGACCCCGATCACGCCCGGGCCGGCTGGTACGCCGACCCGTCGGGTGAACCCGCGAACCTTCGCTACTGGAACGGCTCGGAGTGGACCGACCACGTCCACACGAT
>MDTB01049499.1_pt1 | contig 12014 bp, 8 predicted proteins | sample 811161 | NCBI WGS metagenome assembly MDTB01 (sample SAMN05326650, study PRJNA326480) | marine metagenome | isolation source: seawater | place: Mediterranean Sea | collected 2009 | reverse complement strand
GCCTCGGTGTGTGTCTCCTCTTTTTCAGTTTTCTCTTTCAATCTTTCCTGAGCTGCTTTCCCAGGAAGAGCTTTTTTCGGATTATTTCGGTCTTTTTTGGGTATTACATCGGCTGCTTCCAACATTCTTTGTATTCTATCTGATGGCTTCGCTCCCAAATTAATCCAATATTTTACTCTTTCAATGTTTATTTTGACTCTCTCACTACTGTCTTTCGAGAGTAATGGGTTATATGTACCAAGCTTCTCAATAAACCGACCATCGCGAGGCATTCTACTATCTGTTGCTACAATTCTATAAAAAGGTCTCTTTTTTGATCCCCCTCGGGCAAGACGAATTTTTATGGCCATTATTTCTCTCCTAACAAATTTTTCTTTTTGGTGTTATATTTATTTTCGTAAACTTTCGTGATGCCTGATAACTTCAGATATAATAAAGTTTAGAACTTTTTTAGCGAAAATGGGATCTAAGTCCGCATCTTTCGAGATGTGCTCTAACCGTTTTATTTGACTTTTCTCTCGTTCTGGATCTGAGGGTGATAGGTTGTTCCTTGCTTTCAACTTTCCTACTGCCTGAGTGTGCTTAAACCGCTCAGCTAATGTATAAAATAATATAGTATCAAGCCGATCTATAGATTCTCTATGTAAATTTAAAGTCTCAATTGTATTTTTTGGTACTTCAGACATGATTTTCTCTATTTCTTCTTTCCAAATCCAGATAGGTTTCTAGGTAGGTTAAGGTTGGGCATGCTGCCTATTGAGGTCATTGAATTATTTTCAGGAGATTGAGTTAGCGGATACCCAGCGGAACTGCCTCCTTTACCAAACATCTGGCTCATCATTCCTTTGAGCATACCGCGGTTGCCCCCTCGTCCCATCTTTTTCATCATATCAGACATTTGACGGTGCATTTTAATTAGACGGTTAAGTTCAGACACTTCAGTACCAGACCCAGCTGAGATTCTTTTTTTTCTACTTGCTTGTAAGACTTGTGGATTTAGTCTTTCCTTTTTGGTCATTGAATGGATTATTGCAATTTGTCGTCTAATTATTTTATCGTCAAAGCCGGCGGAAGCAATTTTCTGGTTCATCTTTGCCATACCCGGCATCATTCCTAGCAGGCCTTGCATACCTCCCATTTTTATCATCTGCTCCAGTTGAGACTTTAGGTCGTTCATGTTGAATTGACCCTTTTGAAATCTTTTCATCATTCGGGCAGCTTGGTCGGCCTCTATGGTTTCCTGAGCTTTTTCTACCAGTGCTACAATATCACCCATTCCTAAGATTCGACCAGCGACGCGCTCGGGATGAAATTCTTCCAATTCATCCAGCTTTTCTCCTACGCCTACAAATCTTATTGGTTTTCCGGTTACTGCCCGCATTGATAGCGCCGCTCCACCCCTTCCGTCGCCATCCATCCTTGTTAAAACAACACCAGTAATTTCTAAACTTTTGTCAAATTCTGATGCAACATTAACCGCATCTTGGCCCGTTAAACTATCTACTATTAAGAGTGTTTCTTTCGGCTCTGTCACTTTTTTGACTGAAGCAACTTCACTCATAAGGTCTTGATCTATGTGAAGTCTGCCTGCTGTATCTAATATATATACATCATAACCGCCAAGCGAAGCTTGCTGCTTTGCTCTTTGTGCAATTGCAACAGCGTTTTGACCCTTTACAATGGGCAGGGTATCAATCGCCAATTGGTTTCCTAGTACAGCCAGCTGTTCCATCGCCGCTGGTCTGTTGGTATCCAGACTGGCCATCAGGACTTTCTTGTTGTTTTTAAGTGACAACCGCTTTGCTATCTTCGCCGTTGTCGTTGTTTTACCTGACCCTTGAAGCCCAACTACCAATATAGGCGCTGGCGGGTTATCAATCTTTAAATCGGTTTTTTCTGAGTCATGCCCTGATAGAACTTTAACCAATTCGTCATGAACAATTTTTACGACCTGTTGTCCGGGTGTAACTGATTTGGTTACAGATTGGCCTTGAGCTTTTTCTTCTACAGATTTGATTAAGCTTCTTGTCACACTTAGTGAAACATCTGCTTCCAATAATGCCACTCGCACTTCCCTGAGAGCTGCGTTTATGTCAGAATCAGATAGTGACCCTTGTTTGGTTAGTTGATCCAATACGCCGGAGAGGCGTTTTGACAGATTTTCAAACATATAAACCCTTATGTCTTAAACGAGCAGTTACATTTAAAATCTAATACTTTGTTATCACCCGTGGGCGCTACGCGCTGACGGGTGTAGATCGTTACTTAAAGTTCAGACCTCAATGCTTTGTGCTACTTCTAAATATGCCGGAATTACCTTTAACTAAACGGAAAGTCAAGTTACTTAATACTCGGATCTTGTCAAATCATACATTAAATTGTAACCGTTTAATCATGAAAAAAATTAAGATTTTAGCTTTCTATAAATTCACAAAATTTGATTTTCTGGCTTCAATAAAAAAGACTTTGCTAGAAGAGTGCGGTAGCAAACAAATATTGGGGTCAGTACTAATAGCAAATGAAGGAATTAATGGAACTGTGGCTGGAACTAAAGACTCAATTGACGCATTATTGCTCTTCATAAAGTCTTTGCCTGGATGTCAGACGCTTGAATACAAGTTTAGCTTTGCTAAAACTACGCCATTTCTCAAGCTTAGGGTAAGATTGAAAAAAGAAATCGTTTCAATGGGGCAGCCACAAGTCAAGCCAAGTTTATTGGTTGGAAATTATATTGACCCTGAAAACTGGAATGCTTTTACAAGTGACGATGATGTTATAGTAATTGATACTAGAAATGATTATGAAGTTTCTTTAGGAACGTTTCCTGGTTCAATAAATCCAAAAACAGACAAGTTTAGAGAATTCCCCGAATGGTGGGATAAAAATTCATCTAAATTTAAAAATAAAAAAATAGCAATGTTTTGTACTGGTGGTATTCGATGTGAGAAAGCAACAAACTTTATTCTTCAAAGGCGACACAAAGAAGTTTACCACCTTAAAGGAGGTATACTAAAATATTTGGAAACTGTTAAAGAAGAAACCAGTAATTGGAAAGGTGAGTGTTTCGTTTTTGATCAGCGAGTATCCGTAAAGCACAATCTAATACCTGGGTCTTACAGTTTGTGCTATGCATGCAGAAGACCTCTCTCAAACTCTGAAAAGTTGTACGACCACTATGAGGAGGGTGTTAGTTGCCATAGGTGTTACAATCAGCATAGTAGAGAAAGAAAAGATGGTTTTAGGGAGAGACAGAGGCAAATCTATTTGAACGCTCAGAAAAATTAAACATATAAACAAAAACCCGGATTTAGTGATCGATCTTTTGCATATGTTTGCGAGCCAGATATAAAAAGGAAGTGACGCTAGTGTATGAGAGATAGTATTACTAACGAAAGGCTTAAATTATGTTTTGAACGATACGGTGATTTGGTTTCGGGGGGGGTAATAAGTAGCGACCTCGAGCAAGTTGCAGTAGTTGCGCAACTAGATAATCTGACTGAAATAATTTTAAAGAGTATCAAAGAAAGAGATACATTCGGTTGGTTTCGTAAGAAATTAAAGAAAAATAGAAGAACGGATGGCTTTAACGGTATTTATCTTTATGGAGGTGTTGGCACAGGAAAATCCATGTTAATGGATATTTTTTTCGAAGCTATAGAAATAGAAGAAAAAAGTAGGGTACATTTTCATCATTTTATGCAACAAATTCATGAAAGCATCAATAAAGAAAGAAAAAAAAATAAGAAAGATCCCATAGCATCAGTTAGTGAAAAATTTGCGAAAAATGTGAAAGTGCTGTGCCTTGATGAATTTCATATAACTGATATAGCCGACGCTATGATTGTCGGGCGCTTGTTTTCTAGGCTAATTACTGCAGGCGTTTTTATAGTAACTACCTCCAATAGGCACCCAAATGAACTCTATAAAAATGGAATAAATAGGCAGTTATTTTTACCTTTTATTGATTTATTTAAAGAAAAACTCAATGTGATTAAACTGCAAACTTTTACCGATTACCGAAAAAAAAGACTTGTCGGTTATACTACATACTTATCTCCCATAAATGTCAGTAATAAACGTAAATATGAGAAAATCTGGGAGCGGTTAGTAAAAAAAAATGGGGTTACTACGCTTGAATTGGAAATTAAAGGGCGTCTTGTACATTTACCGTTCTATTCCGATGGGGTAGGCCGAGCAAATTTTCTCGAGTTGTGTGGTGAGCCGCGTGGAGCCGCGGATTATCTAAAACTTTGCGATTATATAAAAGTTCTCTTTATCGATGAGTTACCAATCCTGGATAAAAAAGGTTCAGATTTAGTTAGAAGGTTTGTGATTCTAATTGACACACTTTATGACAATAAAATTCCAGTAGTTTGTCTCGCTGCCGTTTCACCTGAGCGACTTTGCAAAACAGGAGTTTTATCATTTGAGTTTGTTAGAACAGTCTCTCGTCTTTACGAAATGCAAAGTGAGGATTGGATCAAACGCATAATTTAGCTATTGGTACGCTGATGCCTTCTCCGAACAGAACGTTTTTTGGATTGGGTTTGACGCTTACTCTGATAGCGGTCTAACACCTTTCCATTATATTCAACCAAATTAAAAATGAGTCCTCCAGACACAGGATTAGTATGTACTACTTTTACTAATACTGGTGCTCCTATACTGATAGACAACTTGGAGTGTTTCCCAACCATTCTTGTGCAAGTCCTGTTTAAGATAAACCTATCATAGGATACTGAGGAAATAGGTATTAAACCGTCTCCACCTATCTTGCAAAGGCGCACAAAAATTCCATTTCGGGATAAGCCACTGATGCTACCTGAAAAATCGGAACCGAGAAAATTCTCTAGAAAAGCTGCGACATACCTGTCGGTAGTATCTCGCTCAGCTAAGACTGAACGTCTCTCTGTTCGACTCAAGTGACTCCCAATTTTCTCAAAGTCTAATTTTTCAGGTGTTGCAGAAGTCTTTTTATTCCATCCATGTATTAGGATTAATGCCCTGTGGGCGAGTATATCAGAATATCTTCTGATCGGTGAAGTGAAATGAATATAAGTTTCTAAATTTAGTCCAAAATGGCGTCTATTTTTCGGTGAATAATGAGCTTGAGACATCGAACGAAGAATACTCATCGATGCCAAATCGCTCAAGCCTTTTGCTTTCCCATCTTTAATTAAGTCATTGAATTGACTTGTTTCCATAGGAAGTCTTGAGTTGAATTTCATGTTTAAGGAATTACTAAAATTTTTCAAGATATAAAATTTTTCTAGTGTAGGAGGTTCATGAACTCGGTACAGGCAGGGTAATCCACTTTGCTTTATTGTCTCCCCCGCGCAAATATTTGCCAGAATCATGATTTCCTCAACAAGTTTGTGCGTTTTTAGTGGCTTTTTTGTTTTAATCGCCTTGATTGTTTGATTGTCATTAAAAGTCATCAACTGCTCATCGATTTCAAGAACTAATGGTTGTCGAATTTTTCTTTGTTTTTTAAGTAGTTCATAGACTTCAAAAAGAGGCTTGAGTAATTTGGTTAAATCGGAATCTAAATTTGTATCAGTCGGAATTTCTTGCGCTGCCTCAGCCTCCTCATACGATAAAGCATATCTGGTTTTAATAGTAGCCCGAAAAAATTGGTGAGAAACTTTTTGTCCATTAGAGTCGATAACAATTTTAACTACTATGCTGGCACGCTCTGTATTTTCCTTGAGTGAGCATATGTTACTTGATAAGACGTCAGGTAACATTGGGATGGCCAAGTCAGGAAAGTATGTTGAGTTACCTCTTTTATATGCTTCTTGATCGAGTTCACTTTGAGGAAGTACATATTTGGCCACATCAGCTACGGCAACCCAAACAATGTATTGGTCAAGGTTATCTTCATCCATTGCAGCATATATGGCGTCGTCGAGGTCACGTGCGTCAGTCGGATCAATAGAAACAAATGGCAATCTTGTTAGATCTGTTGGGTTCGTAATTTTTTGTTGAGTTACTTGGTTTGCTTCAGCAATTATTCTATCAGAAAAACTGTTCGGAATATCATGTTGCTGTATAGCTATAGACGATAACGTATTGACATTATTATTTGTTAATTTTTTTATGAGATTTACCGACCTTCTGGACATTCCACTTTTTTCAGTTAAAAAATTTGCCTCTACTAGGTCTCCATCAACGGCTTTGATTGTATTCTTGTCTATCGTGTACTGATCCTTCTCTTTCTTATTAACAGGTATAAGAAAACATGTCTCATTCGAAGACCGTACAACTCCCAATACTGTGTTTGAATTTGTTTTGATCTTTCTGCTAGTTTCGCCGTTAAACTCAGCACGTTTTGTTTTCTCATTGTAATATGACTTTATTCGGACCACTACCTTTTCTCCTTTGGAGAGTGCTACTGTTTCATCTAAAGCCACTAACGATTTAATAGTCTTATCTGACCTAGAACTTTCTAGTTTCTCGAATTCGCCGTAAGTACCACGTATTGCATCACTATCTGTTATCGTTACTAATTCTATGCTTATGGTTTTTTTTATAGCTCTAGTTTTTAATTATGTCTTTCTGGCATTATTTTTTTTCTTTGCGTACGGTTTTTTCTTAAGGGATTTTTCGTTTACTAGTTCTATAGCCCTCTCGAGGGTAACCATATCAATCGCAACATCTTTAGGTATTGTAGCGTTTATTTTTCCCCATTTTACGTATGGTCCATATTTTCCGTCCATTAGATCAATTGAGCCCGAGTCGGGGTGGTTACCCAGCGCACGTAAAACTTTCGGCGAATTGAACTGGCCGCCTTTTTCGACTTTTTCTTTTAAAACCTGGACAGCTCGGTTCATACCAATTGTTAAAACTTCTTCAGGTTCAGCTAAGTTTGCATAGACCCTTCCGTGTTTAACATAAGGGCCGTACCGACCAATCGCGGCTTCGATTGCAAATCCGTCGTCCGGATGTACTCCGATCTCTCTGGGAAGTTCAAGTAATTGCAAAGCCTTTTTTAAGTCTACAGATTTTATATCCATACCTTTCGGAATTGAAGTTCTTTTAGGCTTAAGTTTTGGATCGATTTGTTCTCCTAGTTGAACATAAGGTCCGAACCTTCCAGATTTGATAATTACCTTTTCATCTTGCTCGGACATTCCTAATATTTCGTCTTGGTGCCCTGTTGAATATTCTTCATTATTTTTTGCACTCAATGGTCTAGAGTACCTGCACTCAGGGTAGTTAGAGCATCCGATGAAGGCACCGCCTGACCTTGAAGTTCGCATAGACAATCGTCCGACCTTGCAGGTTTTACATAAGCGTGGATCTACTCCAATCTCGGTTTCTGGAAAAATGTGTGGACTGAGCACTTCATTAAGTTTTTCGAGAACTTCAGTAATTCGCAAATCTGCGGTTTGTTCGATCGCCTTCTCGAATTCATTCCAAAATTCTTTTAAAATGTACTTCCAATCAGCATCGCCAGCAGAAATGGTATCTAGTTTTTTTTCCAAATTTGCTGTGTAGTCATATTCAAGGTATTTGTTAAAGTAATTGTCCAAGAAAACGATAGAGAGTCGCCCCTTATCCTCTGGGAGCAGCCTATTTTTTTCCTTTGTTATGTATTCTCTGTCTTGAATTTTTGAAAGAATCGAAGAGTAGGTTGACGGTCTACCTATACCTAACTCTTCCATTTTTTTTACGAGGGTGGCTTCACTGTAACGCGGAGGAGGTTGAGTGAAATGCTGTTCAGGGTTAATGTAAGATGCTTTGAGGGACTCATTTTGTTTGATTATGGGTAAGACTATCTCTGTATCCGTCTGTTTTTCGTCTTGGCCTTCAACATAAACTTTGAGGAAACCATCAAAAAGCTGGACTTGCCCAGTAGCTTTTAAAACCACCTTTTTTTCTAAGCTGGTAATTGTAACAGATGTTGACTCAAATCGAGCACTTTCCATTTGTGATGCTACTGTTCTATTCCAAATGAGTTGATACAGCTGCTGTTGAACTTTATCTAACTCCTTGAAATACTTTGGGTTTTTTGTGATATCTGTTGGCCGAATGCACTCATGGGCTTCTTGGGCGTTTTTTGCTGGATTTTTGTAAAGTCTGGGACTTTTGGGCAGGTAAGTTGAACCAAAGCTCTCCGTTATTAATTTTCGTGCCTCAGAAATAGCTTCTGACGTCATGTCTATTCCGTCGGTGCGCATATATGTTATCAGACCAGATTCATAAAGTCGTTGTGCCGCAGACATAGTGTCTCTTGCCCCTAAACGTAGTTTTCTACTCGCCTCTTGCTGGAGGGTTGAAGTCATAAATGGAGGAGAGGGGTTCCTTTTGACCGGTGATGATTCAACTGCCTCTACCTTGAAGCTACCTTTTTTTATTTTATTGCAGACCTCATCAGCGTCTTTTTGACACTTTAGTGTCATTTTATCTATTTTTCTCCCTTCACAATACGTGAGGCGACTTTCGAGAGACTCTTTCTTGATAGTTTCGAATGAAACCTTAATAGACCAGTATTCTTCAGATTTGAAAGCTTCGATTTGCATCTCTCTTTCTACTATTAATTTGAGAGAGGGAGACTGGACTCTTCCGGCAGATTCTGTACCGGGTAATTTTCTTCTAATTACATCCGAAAGTCTGAATCCATACAAGCGGTCTAGCACGCGCCTTGCTAAGTAAGCTTCGACGAGTGGCATGTTCAGTTCTCTTGGTTTTTTCATAGCTTCTAGAACTGCTGATTTAGTTATCGCGTTGAAGACAACCCGTTCGACTTTCGTCTCTTTCTTTATTGCTCGCCTTTTAGTGAGCACTTCAAGCAAATGCCACGATATTGCTTCGCCTTCTCTATCAGGGTCTGTAGCGAGAATCAATTTGTCTTCATTTGATAATGCGTCAGCTATGGCCTTTATATTTTTTTGTTTTTCGCTAGGTACTTCCCAGTTTATGGCAAAGTTATTTTTAGGGTCTACACCACTTTTTTTTGCCAAGTCCCTTACATGACCAACTGAAGCTAAGACAATAAAGTCTTTACCAAGATATTTGTTTATTGTTTTCGCCTTTGCCGGCGATTCCACAACCACTACTGCCATTCTTCTTTTTCCTAAATAAATATCTTTTGTGTCTCACTATTCTGTATACCGAATCCTTCACAAATATATTTGAAGTATATATTTATTTTTGCAACTTTAGGTAATTACTGCGTCAACTGCCTCCGTCTGTGTTCCTAATAATGCCTTTCCTTAAATTCAAGATTATTTTCAGCTCGTTTGGCTTCCACCAACAGTTAATCCTCCGATTAGTAGGGTTGGTTGTCCCACTCCAACCGGCACCCACTGCCCTGATTTACCACAATTTCCTATACCTGGATCTAAGGCAAGGTCATTTCCTACTACTCTTATTTTTGTAAGGGCTGTGGCACCGTCTCCAATAATTGTTGCTCCCTTTAACGGATTCTCAACTTTCCCGTTAGTCACACGATATGCCTCGGTACATGAAAAAACGAATTTACCGTTAGTTATATCAACTTGTCCTCCAGAAAACCCAGTTGCATAAATTCCATTTTTTAGATTTTCAACAATATTTTCAGCTGGCTCACTACCTCCAAGCATAAAGGTGTTGGTCATCCTTGGCATTGGTGCGTGTGTATAGTCTTGCCGCCGCCCGTTTCCAGTAGGCTTTACACCCATTAATCGAGCATTTTGTCTGTCGTGCATCAGTCCAACTAATCGACCATCCTCTATTAATGTATTTCTTGCGCTTGGAGTTCCTTCGTCATCTATAGATATTGAACCCCGTCTGTTGGGTATGGTACCATCGTCCACTATAGTAACACTATCTGAAGCAATTTTTTGACCAAAAAGATTTGAAAAAGTGGATGTTTTTTTTCTGTTAAAATCTCCTTCAAGTCCATGACCAACTGCTTCATGCAACAATACTCCTGGCCAGCCAGGCCCTAAAACAACATCCATAATTCCAGCTGGAGCGGGTACAGAATCTAAATTTACCAAAGCTACTCTTAGCGCCTCATCCACATGCCGCTTCCAACAATCGGTTTGTAATAATTCCATTAATTGATGGCGCCCACCACTTCCAGATGAGCCGCTTTCTCTTCTACCATTGTCTTCCACGATAATGCTTACGTTTATTCTCACCATTGGTCGAGTATCTGTAAACATGGAGCCATCGGGTCTTAAAATTACTAGCTCTTGAAGAGCTGCCGCCGAGCTCGCACTCACCTGTACAACTCTGCGGTCTCTAGAACGTGCATAGTCATCAATTTCTCTCAGTAAATTAACTTTTTTATCAAAAGAAATAGTATCTATCGGGTCCTCATTTGAATACAAGTGAGCAGCTGTTTTGTTAGGCGAGTTAGTTTTTTTTGCTGGGTTTTTTATGGCTAGCTGTACAGTTTTTGCGGCAAATTTTAGTGCTTCCCCGGTAAGTTTTGTGGAGTGCGCATAACCAATTGATTCACCATTGACGGCTCTAAGACCAAAGCCCTTAGCAGAATTGAAATTAGATTTTTTAAGGTTACCATCGTCGAAAAGTAGAGTTTCGCTTTTTGTTTGTTCTAAAAAAAGCTCACCATCTTCAGCTCCGTCCAGGCAGGTTTCTAAAACCGTTAGTGTTTCAGGAAGGTCAAGGTGGTTTCTAAATGGATCAAAGGTTGCGACTATTTCACTCATCAAAATTACCTCCTTTTTGTTTGAAGTGCTATCTATATAAGGGCATATATATTTTTCTAAAACAGTTTTTATCAGTCGGCAGTAGTTTCTAGTAGACGGGTAGAAGGGCAGTATCAACCGCTATTAAGGGGTTTGTTAGGATTAAATGTATTAAAGTAAATAAAAAATAGTGATATGAGTAGGCAATTAGAAAAATAATGATTATATGTAAAGAGAATTATTGTGAAAGAAAGTGGATTATGTAAATGAGGAAAATTAACTTAACGATTTTTACTTTATTGAATCTGATGTTTTTAGCAGGCGTAGGGTGGGGTAACGAACTTTTAAACGGACTTGAAGTTATAGGCAAGCCCATTCCTGGTGGAACAAATTTCCAGCCAGCAGTGACAGAGTTAGCTCGAGACTTACGTTGGCTTGACAATATGCTCCTAGTGGTGATCACAATAATTTCGCTGTTTGTTGTTTTTATACTTGCTGTAGCTTTGTTAAAGTATAACAAAAAGGCGAATCCAGATCCGCAAACTTTTACCCATCACTCCGCGCTTGAGATCACGTGGACCGTTGTTCCAATGCTCATATTAATTTTCATCGGAACATTTTCCTTGCCTATTTTGTTTAAGCAACTGGAAATACCTAAGTCCGACGTGACAATTAAAGCAACGGGCAATCAGTGGTATTGGAGTTATGAATATCCTGAGCACGACTTCAGTTTTGATGCTTTCATGTTGGAAAAGGAAGAATTAGAGAAATATGGGTACGAAGAGGACGAATATTTATTGGCAACGGATTATCCGATGGTAGTTCCGGTGAACACTAACGTCCGAATGCAGATAGCAGGTGCGGATGTTATCCATGCTTGGAAAATCCCTGCCTTTGGAGTGCATATGGATGCTGTGCCTGGTCGATTAAATGAAACCTGGTTTAAGGCCGATGTTGAAGGTGTTTACTTCGGCCAATGTTCAGAACTGTGTGGCAAAAATCATGCTTACATGCCGATAGTCGTAAAGGTTGTGAGCAAGGAATTGTACCAGAAATGGTTAGAATCGGCAATTTTAGAATTTGCGGGTGAACCGAAGGCTATCCAATTAGCTTCCAACAAATAAAAGTTGTAAGAGACAAAGTTGTGACAGATTGCTAAGAGAAGTGAAAATGGTTAATTTAAATGATAATATAAACTCCTCTTCTGAGAGCGAAATTGGTGACTACTTTGAGTTGCTTAAACCAAAGGTGATGCGATTAGTATTGTTTACCGCCGCAGTGGGTTTAATCGCTGCCCCTGGTTCAGTTAATCCGATAATTGCGTTTGCAGCTCTTATCTGTGTTGGTATTGGCGCAGGCGCAGCTGGAGCT
>MDTB01049190.1_pt1 | contig 12014 bp, 9 predicted proteins | sample 811161 | NCBI WGS metagenome assembly MDTB01 (sample SAMN05326650, study PRJNA326480) | marine metagenome | isolation source: seawater | place: Mediterranean Sea | collected 2009 | reverse complement strand
TTTCATCTTGGCATTCAGCCATACGCTTATCAATTACTTCTTTGGCATCTTGCTGGCGTGAAACGAGACGCCGCTCAAGCTCTAAAATCGAAGGGGGTAATAAAAATACCGAAAGTGCATGTTTTCCAAGAGATGAACTTCGAACTTGTTGACCACCTTGCCAATCAACATCGAAAAGAACATCTCTCCCATGACGTATTGCTACTTCAACAGGTGCCAATGGGCTACCATAGAGATTTCCAAAAACTTCAGCATACTCTAGCATCGCTCCCTCGTTGATCATTTGTTCAAACTCTTTGGGAGTGTGAAAATAATATTCTCTACCGTGAATTTCACCTTTCCGGCACGGACGCGTAGTTGCCGAGACCGAAAACTCTATGAAACGATCCCAATCTTGCAAACGGCGCGACAGTGTTGTCTTTCCCGCACCCGAAGGCGATGACAAAATAATTAATAGACCATACCTATTATTTTGGGAAACATCACTCATCTTTATTCCACATTTTGAACTTGCTCCCGCATTTGATCAATCATAACTTTTAGTTCCAGTCCAATAGCTGTAAGCGAACTATTTTGAGATTTAGAACATAAAGTATTAGCCTCTCTATTCAGCTCCTGCATTAAAAAATCCATCTTCCGCCCGATAACCGCCCCCTGCAACAAAAATTGTTTGAAACTTTTAACGTGTACCTTAAGACGATCAAGCTCTTCAGTCACATCAGCTTTTATAGTTAACAAAGCAAGTTCTTGAGCAACTCGTTGAGGATCAGCCTCGGTTACATTTTCTAAAACCGTACTAAGCTGTTCAAGAAAATTTGCCTTTAAGCGCTTTTCTCTTTCTGGTAACAGTTTTGTGGCGGATGTGATTTGCATTTCAATCTGTTTAGCTTGCGCAGTTAGTATTTTAGCTAACTCATTACCTTCGGTTTGACGAGAAGACAGAAAATTTTCTACGACCCCCTCAAATGCTTTCAATAGCTCATCTTTAAGAAAAATTATTTCTTCGTTGTTAGTCACAAACTCAGCGTTGTCTAAAGTAAGATCTAGAACATCAGATGCTTTTGACGGGGAGAGGTCTACCCCTAATTCTTCTGCTTGGGTTTCAATCATTTGGATTTTTTCAAGTGATTGGACTATAGAGGCTATATCGAGTGTAGTTCCCATCGAGGTTTTTTTGTCATTTACAACTCTTATATTTGCATGGATCGATCCACGTGAAACTAGTTTTTGAAGATGAGCTCGCGCAGCATTATCCAAGCCCTCTATCCACTCCGGAGTACGTAGTCTAAAATCAAGCCCACGGTTATTGACGCTTCGAACGTCAATTTGCCACGAAAATCCTGCAATTTTTCCTTGCCCAGACGCAAAGCCAGTCATTGAGTGAATCACAATATTCTCCTGCTCTTTAATCTTTGGTAAGCCATTGATCAAAAGGGGGCAAGACTTGGCCAAACTAGCTTTTTATTACATGTAAATTTAATGGTGAAGTCTTTAAATATTTTAATAAATTTGAGTTCACGGTTTTTAAGTCCGTTTCACAACCTTTATATCTTTCTCAACCTGGTTACGATGAGAAAGAAGTTCTCATCACAACAAACTTTTCCGTATGCATTAAAACTCTAAAATGCACGTTTACTCTGCCCTAAATTTTTTTAGAATTTAATAAGATTGCTACTTTCCAGAAACAAACCACCAGCAGCGCATTTCCATACTATATCTGTCGTGGATATTTGGTTTTTGTTAGAAAATAAAAAGTTTTTCACAAAGAAAAATTCATTTAACCACTTCATGCAGCCACAAAATTACTTGATTTGCACTTTAAATCTCTCAAAGAGACTAATTCATCAGCAACTAGGAAGGCAAGTTCCAAAGACTGGCTAGCATTCAATCGTGGGTCACATGCCGTATGATATCTTTGGGATAGGTCCCCTTCACTGACAGCACCAATACCACCAGTGCATTCCGTAACGTCTTGCCCCGTCATTTCAAAATGCACCCCACCGGGAGTAGTACCCTCCGATTTGTGGATCGCAAAAAATTCCTGAACTTCTCGCAATACGCTCTCAAATGGTCGAGTTTTAAAACCGTTGGAAGATTTAATCGTATTTCCATGCATGGCATCGCAACACCAAACCACATTCGCCCCTTCTTCTCGCACAGTTTGAATCAGAATTGGCAAGTGATCTCCTACACTACCTGCACCAAACCTAGCGATAAGAGTTAAACGTCCTTCTTCATTTTCAGGGTTAAGTTTATGCAGCAGAATTTTAAGATCGTCCTTGGTCATTGTAGGGCCACATTTTAAACCGATAGGGTTCTGTACACCGCTACAAAATTGAACGTGCGCCCCATCTGGTTGACGTGTCCTATCACCAATCCACACAAAGTGACCAGAGCCGGCCAACCAATTCCCCGTAGTCGAGTCTACTCGTGTTAGGGCCTCTTCATACTCAAGCAGAAGAGCTTCATGGCTTACATAAAAATCAACGGTACGCATTTCGTGATTATCTGATGAAGTAAGTCCACTAGCATTCATGAAATCGAGCGCATCGCTAATACGACTTGCCATAGCTCGATACTTGGAAGCTTTATCGCTATCAGTGAAACCCAAAGTCCAACTATGAACCAAATTCATATCCGCATATCCACCTGAAGAAAAAGCGCGCAATAGGTTTAGGGTGGCCGCCGATTGTGTGTAAGCTTGCAGCATTTTACTTGGCTCGGGGCTACGTGCTTCTAAAGTAAAATCAAGCTCATTTATAATATCTCCCCTATAGCTAGGAAGTTCGACACCATTCTGTTTTTCTGTTGGTTCAGAGCGTGGTTTTGCAAATTGCCCTGCCATGCGGCCAAGTTTTATAACTGGTACTTTAGCTCCAAAGGTCAAAACCATTGCCATTTGTAACATAACCTTAAATGTATCACGAATTCCGTCTGCAGTGAATTGATCAAAGCTTTCTGCACAGTCACCACCTTGCAGCAAAAAAGCATTTCCCCGGCTCGCTTGAGCTAGTTTACTCTTAAGTTGGCGGGCTTCACCTGCAAATACCAAAGGCGGGAAGCCCGAAAGTTTTCTCTCGATGGCGGTGAGTGAATCCCGATCCAAGTAATCTGGCATTTGGATACGTGGCATTTTGCGCCAAGCTGATTTTTGCCATCCTGCCATTAGAGTACCTATTCTTTTGAAACTACAAAATACCTTACCCTTATAGCTAATTGAAAAGAAAAGAACCATAGTCCAAACTGTAAGAAAGGCTTGACGAGGTCTATTTGTTTGGGGCAACTCACCTATATGCAGTGCGTTTCAAGTAGTACAGTACTGTGACTTTCTAATCTGCTTGAGATTATGGCTATGCTAGGTGAAGACAAAACTGTAAAAATTCCTGATGATAAAGCCTTTCAAAAGCGCTTTGCGTTTGTGCTGATTGAGAGTTTTTCATTATTATCGTTTGCATCGGCGATGGATGCACTTCGCATTGCTAATAGAATGTCAGATCGCTTACTTTATAGTTGGATATTATTGGGTGAAAGCGGAGAAACAGTTTCCTGCTCCGCTGGCACCTCATTTCAATTGGATTATGACCTGATTGAACTCAAACGAGATGACACCATACTCATCTGCGGAGGCGTTGATATACAAACCAATACCTCAAGAAAATTACTCAATTGGATAAGACGCGAAACAAGGAAAGGACTGTCGGTTGGAGGACTCTGCACAGCAGCTTATACAATGGCTAAGGCTGGTATACTGGACGGGAAACGGGCCACCATTCATTGGGAAAATCAAGATAGCTTCACTGAAGAGTTCACAAACATCGAATTGACAAAATCAGTATTCATAGTTGATGGAATCCGAATGACAACTGCGGGTGGCACATCTTCAATTGATCTTATGTTAAAAATCATAGCCGATGATCATGGCGAAGAGCTCGCAAACGCTGTAGCTGATCAGATGATTTACAGCTCAATCCGTACAGACCAGGATACACAGCGTCTTTCAGTGCCAACGCGGATTGGCGTGCGACATCCAAAACTTAGCCTAGTTATTCAGATGATGGAGGAAAATATAGAGGAACCAATCAGCCCCTCATTACTCGCCAAAGATGTGAATATGTCCACGCGACAGCTTGAACGTTTATTCCGCCGGTATCTTAATCGTAGTCCTAAGCGATATTACATGGAACTGCGCTTACAAAAAGCGAGAAATCTCTTGATGCAAACAGATATGAGCGTCATCAACGTAGCGCTTGCTTGCGGATTTGCTTCGCCATCGCATTTTTCAAAATGCTATAGATCGCACTACCAGAAAACCCCATACAGAGAACGCGGAAGCCATACTTCACTGTCAAAAAAAAATATTTAAACATAACCACACGGTTTGGCTGAATTACTACAAGTAATAGAAATAGCAGCATGCCTTTGGGGCACTGATTAAAGAACGCATATTCGGATCTCTAGCCTTATACTACCCCCCGCGCAGTTTTTGCATCAAGTAGATCTCGCTCTCCTCGGATACGGAGGTCGTCAAATCGCTAGAAATAATCTTGCCATCCACCGCAACACTAACGCCCGCCGCAATGGGCGCTTTTAACTCAGGATATGCATTCTGCAGGCCATCGAGGACCTCACGAATGTTGGAAGCCTCGATATCAACTGCCTCTTTTCCATCCGTTAAGGACCGTAGTCCCGACCAGAGATATACCTTAACCATCCTTTAAGGATTTTAGTGCCGCTACGATACGAGGTGGTGACATTGGCAGCTGCTTCATACGGATTCCAGCTGCGGCTGAGACAGCATTTGCTATAGCCGCTAACGGTGGGCAAATAGAGGTTTCCCCTACACCTCGAACACCATAAGGATGACCTGGATTAGCAACTTCCACTATAACGGTGTCGATCATCGGAAGATCGGAAGCCAGTGGGATACGATAATCAAGAAAACCCGCATTTTGAAGACGACCATCATCGCCGTAAATATACTCTTCGTTCAATGCCCAGCCAATTCCTTGAGCCGCGCCGCCTTGGTACTGACCTTCGACATAGGTCGGGTGGATTGCCTTTCCTGCATCTTGAACAACGGTATAACGTACAATTTTTGTTTTTCCAGTCGCATGGTCGACCTCAGCATCCACAATATGTGTTGCAAAACTTACGCCAGCACCTTCAGGTGTAGCTTCAAAGTGGCCAACAATTGGCCCGCCTGTTGCACCCATATTGGCTGTAATCTTATGCAATGGCAAAGGATCAAAATCTCCAGCATTTGCTCCCGATGGTACAGCGCAGCCATCTTCCCACTTGACTGCATCCTCAGGAATGTCCCATTTTTGTGCGGCACGTTTGCAGAGTTTGTGTACAACATCTTTGGCCGCTTTAATTGTTGCCAGGCCAGATGCATACGTTACGCGGGAACCGTGACTAATTTCATTATAACCAAGAGTCGCTGTATCAGCTATGGTACAGCGGATATGTTCATATGGGATGCCGAGCTCTTCAGCTGCCATGAGTGCCATTGAAGCACGACTGCCGCCAATATCAGGCGTCCCAACTGATATTTGGGCCGTTCCATCCTCAGAAAGCGCCAGTGAAACAGCAGTTTCTCCTCCGTGATTAAACCAAAAACCACAGGATATTCCCCGTCCCTGACCGTCTTTCAAAGGAGTACTGTAATGGTCATGGGCTTTTGCAGCCTCCAATGTTTCAATAAGACCAATGTCCTCAAAGCGCGGGCCAAAACTCGCCTTAGTTCCCTTATGTGAAGCATTTTTAAGACGAACTTCAATGGGATCAAGTCCAAGTGCCTTACATAAGTCGTCAATTACTGACTCAACAGCAAATGCAGCCATCGGTGAACCGGGCGCTCGATAGGCTGCTTGCTTGGGTCGATTGGCCATCACATCGTAGCCAATCTGTCGCACATTTTCGAGTGCATAGGGTGCAAAAGCACACATTGCGGTGAACTCAGCCGGTGCTCCGGGAAAAGCTCCCCCCTGCAGCCGGAATACTCCACTGGCCGCAGTGATGGTCCCGTCTTTTTTCATACCAATCTTGACATCCATAGATGTCGAAGAGGTAGGACCAGTGGAACGAAACACCTCTGAACGGCTCATAACAATTTTCACTGGCTTGTTTGCTTTACGTGATAGAGCTAAAGCAACTGGCTCTATAAAAACGGTCGTCTTTCCACCAAAACCTCCGCCAATTTCAGAGGCGGTAACACGTAATTGACTTGTTTCCAAATTTAACAAAGCCGCACACATTTTCTGAGCATACCAATGCCCTTGGGTTGTGCACCATAAATCACCCTTACCGTCATTTCCAAGACTTCCAAGGCAAGCATGGGGCTCAATATATCCCTGATGCGTGGCTTCTGTTTTGAAACTGTCTTCAATAACTAGGTCTGCTTTAGAAAACCCTTCATCAACATCGCCATGGCCACTTTCGTGATAACGCACGACGTTTGGATGAAAGCCGTCTGGTACCGATTTGTCAGCTGCTCCTTCACGAATAACCGGAGCGTCTTTTTCCATCGCTTTATCGACATCGGTAACATGATCTAACAAATCATAATCTACACGAACCAGTTTAATTGCATCGCGCGCTATAAGGGCCGATGTCGCTGCTACAGCTGCCAAGGCGTGACCGTCGTAAAGCACTTTTTCTCCAGCCATCACATTTTCCAAAACATTCCAGGTCTCACCATTGAGCCCAGACTCAAAGTGAACATCGGTTGCAAAGTCCTTTCGTGTCACTACCGCTTTTACGCCCTTCATAGCTTCGGCTGCACTCGTATCGATTTTATTGATACGTGCGTGCGCATGCGGTGAACGCAAAATTGCACCATGCAACATGCCTGGTGCTGTCATATCTGCACCAAACTTTGCGCGTCCTGTAACCTTATCTACGCCATCAGGTCTATCAGGCCGTGTTCCTACAAACTTAAAGCCATTCGATTTTGCATTGTCTAAAGCCATTAACCAGCCTCCCGCATATCAGCCGCCGTATCCATGATCGCTCTTATGATTTTGTCATAACCTGTGCATCGACAGAGGTTTCCCGCAAGCCAATATCGAACCTCTGTTTCTGTTGGATTTGGATTGCGTTCCAAAAGATTTTTAGTGGCCACCAAAATACCGGGCGTACAGATGCCGCATTGAAGTGCCGCATATTTAATAAATTTTTCTTGAAGTGGATGAAGATCTTGCCCTTGAGCAATACCCTCCACTGTGTCAACTGTTTGGCCTTCGACTTCCACGCCCAAAACTAAGCAAGCACAAACCAGCCTACCTTCAAGCACTACAGAACAAGCACCACAATCTCCAGTTCCACAGCCCTCTTTTGATCCGGTAAGGTGTAATTTGTCCCGAAGACAATCAAGTAATGTTTCGCGTGGATCGCAAAGAAAATCGACTTCATCTCCATTGACTTTTGTCCTGACATGGATGTTGTTCATTTCTAAACTCCTGCTCGCTGATAAGCAATTTTAGCGGTACGCTCGGCCAGCACACCGGCTATATGTGTCCTATATTCAACGGTGCCTCGCCGATCAGTTATAGGATTGCAAGCAGCACTTGCAGTAGCCGCAAGTTTGTGAATTGTATCATCGTCGAGCTGTGTGCCTATTAGAATGTCAGCAGCACTATCCACTTTAAAAACCGTAGGAGCCACTGCACCAAGTGAGATGCGTGCTGAAACTATAAAACCGTCAGCACTCAGTTGAAGCCAAACCCCACAACCAACCACAGCAATATCCATTTCAGTTCGAGGAATAAAACGTAAATATGCATCGGAGGATTTATTTTTTTTGGCTGGGACTATAACATTTTTTACAACATCACCCTTTTGTAAGTTAGTCTTTCCGGGGGAGCGTGGAACATCGGCTACTTTCATAATTCTTTCGCCGTTAGGAGACTGGACCGCCACACTGGCATCCGCAGCGATGAGAGCAGGTACAGTGTCTGCAGCAGGCGATCCGTTGCATAAGTTTCCAACAAGTGTTGCCCGCCCCTGAATTTGGGTTGATCCAATCAGGTCTACAGCTTCAACGATCCCAGGCCATTCTGATTTCAGTTCTTCATTCTCATTCATTTCCGCCCCTGAAACAGCTGCGCCAATATTCCAATCTCCATTGGCAGAACGATTGATGGCCTTTGCGCCCTCAATGTTTTTTATGTCTATCAAATTATCCGGTGTAAATATGTCCGAACGAAGTTGCACGAGTACATCAGTACCTCCAGCAAGAAAGCGTGTGCTGCCTGGTGCATTTGCTGAAATTTCTGCCGCAGCGTGAAAACTGTCTGGTGAATGATATTTCATCCTGCCTCGAATCTTTAGATTACAAGTTCAATATAAAAAAAGATTAAGGATAAAATCTCACTTGTAAATCACTTCCACATCTTAGAGCACGATCATATTATTAACTTTCTGATTTCGCACTAATTTTTTCAGGGATTCAAATGAAAGAGTTCCATTAAATTCAGAAACATCAAAAATCGTTGCACTTTGTTTCAATCAGACTTGCACTGCTTTTGCAACTTCTGCTGCAAAGTCTTCTTCCTTTTTTTCAATACCTTCACCCACTTCATAGCGGACAAACCCGGTTACTTCGACGCCAGCCTCTTTAGCGGCCTGCTCAACCGTTTGATCAGGATTAATCACGAAACCCTGACCCAGCAACGTTACTTCAGACATAAATTTTTTCATACGACCGGTTATCATTTTTTCAATTACTGACTCGGGTTTGCCCGACTCACGTGCCTGCTCTGACAAAACATTTCTCTCACGCTCTACTATAGCAACATCGAGGTCATTTTCACTTAAAGATTGGGGGTTTGCCGCCGCGATGTGCATAGCAACTTGCTTTCCAAATTCTGCGTTTTCCCCACTAAGTGCGACTATTACGCCTATTTTACCCATTCCCGTTGTCACGGCATTATGAACATAGGATTCAATATGTGCTCCACTGATTTTATTCATCCTCCGAAGTGACATATTTTCGCCAATAGTCGCGATTTTAGAAGTTAAGGTTTCAGCAATCGTTTTGCCGTCAAGTTCTGCGCCGGCCAACTCTTCAATACTATCAACGGATAGTGCTGCCTCTGTAAAAGAGCCAACCATTGATTGGAATTCGGAATTCTTGCCAACAAAATCTGTCTCAGAGTTTACCTCCAGTACGACACCGGTTGATCCATTGACTGCAACCGCAACAAGACCTTCAGAAGCAATACGGCCTGATTTCTTTGCAGCCTTTGCCAATCCTTTTGTGCGAAGCCAGTCCACAGCAGCATCAAAATCACCATCGGTTTCGATGAGTGCTTTTTTTGCGTCCATCATTCCTGCAGCGGTTGCTTCACGCAGTTCTTTAACCATAGATGCAGTGATCGCCATTTCAGCTCTCCTAGTAAGTTTTTTTATAAGCCCGCTGTTAGCTACAATTTATCCCACCCTGATTAAAGTCTCAGCGCGTTCTTTTTCCTTGCTTAAGAACCTTTTTCTGGCTCCGCCTTTTCTGCACCAGAAGGTTCCTCAATTGCAGTCTCTTCTGTTGTCGATGTCTCATCATCTGGAGCGTCTCCTACCTCCTCCTCAACTGCAAGCACCTCCTCTGCCGGTGCGTTTTCCATAGCGCCCAGATCAACACCTGCAGCACCAAGTTGTGCCGACATCCCGTCCAAAACTGCTCGACTGGCTAAATCACAATACAGCGTAATGGCGCGGGCAGCGTCATCATTCCCTGGGATAATGTAATCGATACCATCAGGTGAGCAGTTAGTATCTACAACAGCAACGACTGGAATGCCAAGTTTATTCGCCTCTGCCACAGCAAGTGACTCTTTTTTGACATCAACAACAAACAAAAGGTCGGGAACACCTCCCATTTCACGAATGCCGCCCAACGAGGCTTGGAGTTTATTTAATTCCCGTTCCATACCAAGACGCTCTTTCTTGGTCATACCTTCTACACCGGTGTTAAGTTTCTCTTCGATATCTAAAAGGCGGTTGATGGATTGTGACACTGTCTGCCAATTGGTTAGGGTCCCTCCCAGCCATCGGTGGTTCATATAATACTGTGCGCATTTTTCAGCAGCCTCAGCCATTGGGTTTGCGGCTTGGCGTTTTGTGCCCACAAACAAAACTCGACCTCCCTTAGCAACTGTTTCGCGTACGGCATTCAAGGCCGCGTCAAGCATTGGCACAGTTTGGGTTAAATCAAGAATATGGATACCATTCCTAGATCCATAAATGAACTCTTCCATTCGCGGGTTCCATCTCTGCGTCTGATGGCCGAAATGAACACCCGCTTCTAACAGTTGGCGTAACGTAAAATCAGCTAGAGCCATATAAATTTCCTTTCCGGTTTTTACCTTGAACAGGAGTGCGAAGATCTAAGCCTCCAACCGGTGGACCAAGGAAATGTCTCTTCCTCCAACCCTCTCCTGCCTGTGAAGTTTGAAACGGGCTTGTAAGGCAGTTTACAAGCAGAAGCAAGAGAATTAAAGAGCTTCTCTTTCAGGTAAAAATAGTTCGTTCTATAAACCACCAGGTACCGATTAACGCAATTATTAGTGAGATTGGAATCGTTACTCGCTTTCGGTAGTGTAGAGACTTACCAAATGGTAAACCTAATAAAAGTAAGGCTAATAGGATAACGCCAAGCTGCCCAAGCTCAACGCCAATATTAAAACCTATTAACGCCGGTAGAAAGTGATTTGTAGGTAATCCGAACTCTGCTAATACACTTGCAAATCCAAGGCCATGCAATAATCCAAAGACAAAGACAATCGTTGCACGCCAGGAATTGATTTTTGAGAAAAATATATTTTCTACTGCCACAAAAACAATTGATGCTGCTATTAAAGGTTCTACTATGTAGCCTGGCGCAGAAATAATGCCAAAACTGCTAGCAATCAAAGTGATTGTGTGGGCGAGAGTAAAAGCTGATACCTGCCATAATAATGTCGAAGTTTTCAAAGATAACAAAAACAGGCCCATCACAAAAAGAATGTGATCAAGTCCATTAGGTACAACGTGTTTAAAGCCGATTGGAATGTAGTTAAAAAGTCGATCAAGGGCAGATTTTTTTTCACCATCTCCAGTATTAATAAGTTTACTCGTTTGCCCGGCATTCAGGCTCTGCTCAAGGCCGTATTCAACCTCGCTTTGCCGCAAAAACGTGGAACCCAATCGCTCATCAAAAGTTACAGTAAAACCCGATAAATCCTTTGATCTTTTGACAGTAAACGAAAGCCTACTTAATCTTGGTAGTTTAAGATTTTTTAAATTTTCAACATCCAAGCTTTTGTAAGAGTAATTCGTCAGCAAGGAACCGTTGGCATCCTTTATTTTTATAAGATCAGTAAAAATTTTCCATTTGGTCTCGAAAGCAGCACTCAGATCGGCTGGGGTGAAAGTTCGAAGTTTTCGATAGCTTTCTATTTGTTCCGCCTCATCTGTGCTGACCAGCTCTGACAGGTTTATATCTGACAAAAACGCTTCGACATTGAAGCGCAAATCTATACTGATAGACTTGCCTTCAATTCGTATGTCGGCAATGTTAGGCAAAACCTCGTGAGCATTTACTTGCCTGAAAATGCTCAACACTAGAATAAAAATAATAGAGCTTCTGGAAATAAAACGCATGAAATTCTTGAACATCATATTTGCATCCAGCCTTTTTCTCTTAGGCATTGTGAGTCACGCTATTGGACACGAACTTTGGTTGGATAGTAAGAAATTTCAAGTGCAGCCGGGAGAAAAAATAGAGATTGAGCTTAGGAATGGTGAAAAGTTCGAAGGAATAAACCTGTCTTTCTTTAAAAATAGAATACAACAGTTTTTCTGGGCACAGGCTGAAGATATAGTACCCTTTCAGTCACGTTCGGGCGATGTTCCCGCCGCAAAATTCCAGGTAGAAAATGCCGGTTTGATAATTGTTTTATACGAGTCTACTCCATCAAAAATCACGTATAGTGATTGGCATAAGTTTGTAAGCTTTGCTCAGCATAAAGATTTAGGAG
>MDTB01224245.1_pt1 | contig 12015 bp, 6 predicted proteins | sample 811161 | NCBI WGS metagenome assembly MDTB01 (sample SAMN05326650, study PRJNA326480) | marine metagenome | isolation source: seawater | place: Mediterranean Sea | collected 2009 | reverse complement strand
CTCAATAGCTACACGTACTTAAATCAACTTTGATAGGCAACAAGACTACTTCATTTTTTAAATTTATGTATATATCTGAATGCTATCACATGCTATTTTAAAAAATCAATAGTGTACCGTTTTAATTAGTGCTAGCGCGCACGAACGCACCATCTTGAACCACTTGAACCACACACTTTGTGTGCCATTAATAAATCTAATTAACATTATATATTATAAACATGTATAAGTTTAATAGAAGTATTCCTACATTTGAAAAAAGAATAAAGTAGACAATAAAACGATAAGTATTGCATATATATTGTGGGTAAGTTAAACAATATGAAAATAATGAAGTGGATATCGTCGTTTTTTCAACTTAAAAGTAATAATAATAATAATTATTATAATTATAACCATAATAACGTTGTAGCTATAATATTATTGACAATATTGTTATTGCACTATAATATTATAAATGTTTCAGCAGATACCGATGAATATGGCGTTGAATATGAAATTACTGGTGATGGTCAAAGTCAACCTACAAATGAACAAGAGCTTGAAGCTAATATTGAAGTATTAATGCAAGAAGAACGAGATGCGTTAATTGGTTTGTTTTTACATACGGATGGTAATAGTTGGAGTACCAGTGAGAAGTGGTTAGATCAGAACGAACACCATTGTATGTGGTTTGGTGTAACATGCAATCAAGTTGGACGTGTCATATCTGTTTCGTTAGCAGCAAACCGCTTGAATGGAACAATACCCGAGATATTGTTTGAAAACCTTCATATAATTCAACAATTGGATCTGTCGTTGAATTATTTGAAAGAAATTGTACCAACTAGAATTTCAAAATTAACACATATGGAACAACTTGATTTAAGTTATAACTATTTGACCATCAATTTAGAAAATTTCAACACAATGAAACAATTAACATATTTAAATGTTCGTTGGAACACTTTGATTACTGGTAATTTAGAAAGCATTGATCAACTGGAATTGTTGCAAGTCTTAAATTTGCAAGATAATGACATGTCGTCGTTGACTTTGAGTGGTATTGGTAATTTGAAATCTTTACATACGTTGGAATTGAGCAAATCAGGTTTAAAAGGCGCAATACCTGATGTCTTTGATGAAGCGAAAAGTTTAAGACGATTTGTTGCAACAAACAATCGTATTGAAGGTGTATTGCCAAAATCGTTATTGAATTTAAACGATATGGAATATTTAGATTTAAGCAACAATATGCTTCATGGAAAAATTTTAAATGTTCAATCTAAATCCGTAAAGCATTTTGATCTATCAAATAATAATTTTACTTCCATATCAAAGGATTTACGTTTTTCAAAATTTACACAATTGAAACTATTAGATTTATCTGGTAATCAAATTGGCGGTAACATACCAAATGATTTGTACAGATGCGAGGAATTGGAAGTGTATAAGTGTCATAACTGCGATTTAAAAGGTTTTTTGCCATTTCCAGAAGATTCGTTTATGCACTTGAAAGAATTGGTTTTACATAATAATAAATTAAGTGGCAATTTACCTATCAAAGCTATATCCAAAATGCATCGTTTGGAAAGATTGGAAATCGATAATAATCGTTTTCATGGTCATTTACCAGAACCATTGCCGTCAACGATACAGCACTTAAATTTAGCAAATAATTATTTTAGTGGAGAAATACCGTCTAGTTACGAAGAATTGATCGATTTAAAAGTTGGTCGATTTGAGCATAATGAGCTGACTGGAAGTTTGCCATCCATTTTTAAAAATATGCAAGAATTAGAGTTGTTTTCAGTTCATGATAATTTATTGTCGCAACTTAATCCTGGATTTAGTAGTGGGAAAAATACATGGCCAGTTGGAATCGATGGTGGACATTCCAAACGTGGCGACGGGGTCATTGTATTGTACAACAATGAGTTTGATGAAGATGCGATGAAAGCTCTAACGCTCCATGATCATCGAACGTATAAAACTTGTGGAACCATGAATGATTTTTTCATTGCTGTTTTAAGAGATGCTGGTTGGATGAATACGCAAAGTGATTATTATCATGCAGCATATGGCAAATGCACTGGGAAGGAAGCACGAAAATTATTGTCCATCCAACGGATGTCAAGGTTTCCAGATGTCGATGAATTGAGTGATAAAGGCTTATTGACACAAAATATTGCAGCAATGAGAACACATTTTCCAAAAGAATATGAATTTTACCCACCTTCATTTAACGTACCGTATCAGATGAAGGAGTTTCAAGAAGCTTTCGATAAATCCGCTAATAAAATGTGGCTAGTGAAGCCACGTAACCGTTGCTGTGGGGAGGGTATACGTCTAATCAATTCAACGGAAATTGTACGAGATTTAATTGACCCTGAACTTGGGGAATGGTATGTGCAGCAATTTGTATCTCCGCCTGCTTTCATACATGCGCCAAATAGGAGTAAATATAAATTCGTCTTTCGATTGTTTGCATTGGTAACCAGTTTCGCCCCTTTGAAAGTATATTTACATCGTGAAGGTTTGATCTTTTATACGCATACTCCATATAGTGTTGATGATCAAACAGCAAAGCGTTCTTACATTACGGATTATTTTTTCACAGATGCACAGACTACTATGTATGAATTTGTATTGCAATATTTCCAACATTTGAAAGATGAAAATGTTTTCGACCCAGATGTTATTTGGGACCGCATTAAATCACTTATAATCAAATCATTATTAGCAGCAAATAAACGGACATCCAGAATGCAACGAGAGCAAACAATACCAAATACAATATACGAGATATATGGATACGATATTGTATTGGATGAAAATTATTTCCCATATTTATGTGAAATAAATGAAACTCCAAATATGGGCTTGGAAGTGAATTACCATCCGGATTATCATGGTCTAGGTGCGGAGATGGAAGACTTAGATGCTGTGTATAAAAAGAAGTTAATGAAAGATACATTGGCAATAGCAGACGTTGAGCCACGATACAGCTTGAAAGATAGATCAAATTTAATAATCTATATTGAAAAGCAAGCACGTGAATCATTATGTAAAAATGATCAAGATTACATGTTATTGGATTACGATGTTAAGCATGCTTGTTTGACGCGAAAAGATGTCGCCATTATTGCACGATATGAGGGTGAATTACAGGTGCGTGAAACATTAACAGAGATGGATATGGTATTTCCGTGTAAATCATGTGATGAGTATTTATATTTAATCAATTTTCAAGAGGAAAGCCGTGAGAATTATTTATTGATATGGTGGGCAAAAATCCGCGTGAGTCTAATCAGTGACAATTATCACAAAACAATAAATGGTTGGAAAAAATTTTTGAATGAATTAAAGTATTAAACATTTGACTTTAAAGAGAAAGAGAGGGGTGGATTTTTTTTAAAAATCTCATATATATATACATATTTTTCCAAAACAAAAGTTAAAAAGTGAAGAAGAGCGCTTTATTTTTGTTTTCATGAGCACGAATAAATTTTATTTTATAATTTTTATTTTTAAATATAAATATTTATATTTTAATGCAACTGTGTGTATACTGGTATAGACATCAAAGGGTGTGGATAAAGATTATTAGAATTAAAACCCTAGTCTAAGCATATAGGAAAAGTGATTTTAAGTATAACAGTCTGACATGTACCACCTGTGTGTATGGTAGGCAATGTCGCCACGAATTAGGCCGCAATAGCAGGTACATTGTCGTCAAAATAGGTATCGGAATGCAAAGTCACTTAAAACACTCATAAATTTCTTTTATTGTACGCTTTTTGTTTAAGGATCCGTTTATTAGTAATTATAAAAATATAGTAAAAAGTACGACCATTCTTCCTATTACACGCCTTCTTTTTTCCCTCCTTAGTCGTCTAACTATCTCCTTGTTTAAACAACATTTCCATCGTTTTTACATTAATTCGGCTCTTGCCTTTTTAACGGCACTTTTGGCCAGCCCAGCCAGGGGCCACAGGTTGGCACGTGCGCACTACTCTGGACACCAGAGATTTTCCTTGCCAGTACCCTGTGACAAGGAAAACTAGCTCTCTAAGGAAAACCACCATCATACCATCATATAATATGGAAATTCAAGAATACAAATTACTTTTTTCTGAAATATATCGTTCTAAGAATCGTTATATATTCAAATTACATTCATTGTATTCAACGAAGAAAAAAGAATACATTATAATTATTTATTTACACATACGCAAATATCTAAATCATTGTTGTTATTGTTGAGTGTATCACCATACCATAATAATAAAGAATAATTTTATTCGAAGAAAACAAAAGTTAGGATATTTTAAAAAACTGAACAAATATGGGATGTGGTGGAAGTCAACCGCTGCCAGTACCACCACCGCACGGTTGGGGTCAATCAGCAGAATTGAAAGCATTACTGGTTGGAGGTGGAGATGGAAATACGTCGCCTCCACCATCTCTACAACTGTCCGATAATTTTGGAGCTGGAGATATTAACGGTCAGCTTTTTGGTGAACTTGTACGTGCTGGTTTTGTACAATTATACAATAATAAAGATGATTGTAATAAAATAAATGTCTTCCCCGTCCCTGATGGTGACACTGGAACGAACATGTGTATTACCTTAAGACCAGCTATCATGGGTCTAGGGGATGTTCCAGATGCAGATATTCAAAAAACAAGTTTATTAATTTCTGGTCAAACCACGTTAAATGCACAAGGAAATTCTGGAACTATTTTCAGTTTTACATTTTCAAAATTGGCAGAAGCTATTGGGGAAAAAGCTTCAGGTGGTACAATGTCTGTTGCAGATTTTGCTTCATGCCTTGGCTCTGTATCAACACAAATGCAAAAAGCGATGGATAACCCGGTGCCGGGCACAATGCTAACTGTAATAGCTGCCGCTTTTGACGAGAAGAATTTTAGTGGTCTCGAAACGATTGGCGATATCATTATGAAGGCTCAACAATGTGGACAAGAAGAATTGTTAAAAACACCGGATAAATTAATTGTTAATGGTGTTGCAGTATTGAAAAATTTCCGTGGTCAAACTGTTGTTGATAGCGGTTCTCAAGGTTTTCAATATTTACTAGATGGTATGGCAAGCGCATTAAAAGGTAATCTAGTATATGGTGAATACTTATCACCGGGAACAGCTGCAGATGTTGCATTAGATGAAGGTGCTGTTGGCACGGATGAAGTTATGGTTGGCCATGATACCGATAATTTAAGATTTAAATATTGCACAGAATGCGTTGGTGAATTACGACCAGGTGTAACTGAAGATGATCTAAGAAATGCCTTGAATGCACCATCTGCCACAGGTAACAAGACTGGAGGGCAGCTTGGCGATTCGCTAGGCACCTTGATAACAAAAATGAGTGAAAATTGTTCTCTTGCAAAAATTCATATTCATTCAAATGATCCAGAAGAAGTATTTACTCGTATGAGGACTTTTACAAAAGATGGCCATTTGTACAAAGAAAAGTCGGAAGATATGGGTTTGCAAGTGAAATATACAAAAAATCCCCGGGTCATTGCAAATCCAGATGATGCAGATGTTGGTATTGTTTGGTCTAGTGTTGCTGGAATACCAGAAGATATGGTTAAAGTATGGCATGAAGGCATGGTCCCATTGATTTGCACAGTTGATGATCAGGCATACAAAGACAAAAAGAGTATAACCTCCTTACAATTTTTCAATTTAATGCGGCGTAGAGATTTCCAAAGAGTTGGTACATCTGGATGGAATGTGGAAGATATTGGAGCTGCAATCAAGTTGAAGCTGGCGAAACATAAGGAAGTCCTTGTTATTTCATTGCCGCTTAGCTTTAGTAAAGGGACTGGTAATGCGTTTGATAATGCAGTTTCACAATTGTCACAAGATGATCAAAAGCGCGTTATTTACTATCAGCACAGACTCATTTCCCCACCAGAAGGCCCGGTAGTTATGCGTGCACATTGGCTAGCATCACAAAAGTCAGGCATGAGTGCAAAGGAGATTGCAGGGGAACTTAATAATTGGCAATTGTCACCAAGTACATTTGGTGGTGTGTACTTCCACACCTTGACGTATTTACGATTAGGGGGGCGCTTAGCACCAAAAGATAAAGGAGTTTTAAAAATGCTTTTCAATTACATCGAAAACAATAACAAATCTTTTTGTTTGTGTACTGATCTTATTAAAAATGATAAAGATGCATCAGATCGTGCTGCATTTCTTACTGCCGCGCAGTTTACCAAGAACATGGGAGATGAGCCAAAAATTATCCAACAAATTGTTAAATATTGCGTGACGAAGGCAAAAAAATCGGAATCAACGCAATTTGATATGCAAGTTGACCATGCAGCAGCACCGCATGATGTTGAATATTTAGTTGAATCAATTAAAGCACAGGTAAATATTCGAAATATTTATTATTCATCTATGACTGCGCTTCTTGGTGTTCATGGGGGACCAAAAATTAGAGGTGTCTTTCTGTGGCCTTCCGACGATATGGAATTTCCTCAATCATCTTAGTCTTATATATATATATATATATATATATAAAAATAATTCTCTTATATATACTTCGTATATATATATATATATATTTCATATGTATATTACCTGATATATAATAATTCGTACGAATATTATCGAAAGAATTTTTTACGTTTGTAAAATACTTTAGCACGAAAAGGATATCATACTGAATATGTTGAAGATTAGTATCTGACTTAGTATGATATTTTAAAAGGTTTAATATTTAATTTTAAATTATATAAAAAAAATAAAAAATAAAATATGCATATATAATTGGGTTCTTTTTATTATATAATACGAACTCCGTACGACGTATATAATTTTAATTAATGCATAATTTCGTATATATATATATATAAATTTTTTTTAACTTTCTTCTCTCGTATCTCTGCGATACTCTTTCGTCGCGAGAATTTTAAGAAAGATCAATAACATTTTCTTTGCTTCTTCTTTTATTTCGCAAACTTTGACTTTTAATATTTTCATTGTCATGTAATAAATTTAAAATTTCATTGCTACTAATCTTATCATTTCTCTTTCGCTTTCGTCTTTTGGTGCTACTAGTGCTACTGGTACTGCTACTGCTACTACCACCACTATTCCCGCCAACTTTACTTTGGCACACATCACAGTAATTGTTCCTTCCACCTTGTCCACATTTTACAGCTCCATTTTGACCATAATATCTTAGTAAGTACAAACGTCGGCACATATTTTTGTTTTCACAAAACTCTTCCACCTCTTTTATTTTCGCTTTTCCACGCTGTTTTACAACGCGGGTGTTTCCTTTTTTCGGCATATTTATTAATCTTTGTAAACGACCAATATCTTTTGGAGAATATAACAGTATGCAATCGGCTTCTTTACCATCTCTTCCAGCTCTGCCGGTTTCTTGGTAATACCCATCAATCGACTTTGGTGCACAAAAATGGATTACAAATCTGACATCTTTTTTATCAATACCCATACCAAATGCAATAGTTGCAACAACTATGCGTATGTTTCCTTTTTCCCAATTTTGCTGGACATACGAACGGTCTTTCGCACTATTGCCTGCATGATAAAACGATGCTTGGACATTTTTTGATGTTAAGTATTGACTAACTTCTTCCGTATCTTTTTGAGATAAACAATATATAATGCCACATTTTGAGCTATATTTAGGCAATTTACATATTGCTAATAGTTGTTCTAACGCTTTTTGCTTACTTGTTAAATTTTTTGGTTGGATTATCCAACTTAAATTAGGGCGATCGAAAGAAGATTTAAATAAAGATGTAGTGCCTTGCTTCATTTTCAATTGCTTCATTACATCTAATTTTACTTTTTCTGTTGCTGTTGCGGTTAATGCCATAAATGGTGTTTCAGGGAATCGTAATTTCAACATTCCTAATTTCTTATATGACGGACGGAAATCATGACCTACATATATATTTTTTGAATTATATATATAATATGAAGAATAGGACCAAAATGAAAATGAAAATCAATTCATTTGTTAGTATAAATGCATTGTATGTTTCTTTTTTTTGATAACAAAAAGAATGAAAAAGAAGGCATATAAATATATATATATATTTATTGATATATTGCTATGAATAGAAAATATAATACTTACCCCATTGACTAACGCAATGTGCTTCGTCTATGACAATACGACTCAATTGCCCATCATTGTACAATTTTTCTATAATATCCATGAATGTATCAGAGGATACTAATTTTTCAGGTGTTACATATACTAACTTTAATGTCGGATGCACTTTAGCTAATTCTCGGTATACAGATTTTGCTTGCGTTTCCGTAATCGATGAGTGGAAAGCAAATGCGGGAATTCCACCACCTTTTGAATTAATTAAACTACTAACTTGATTTTGCATTAGCGAAACTAAAGGGGTAACTACAATAGTGATTCCCCTCGTTATAATGGCTGGTAGTTGATAACATAATGATTTTCCACCACCAGTTGGCATGATAACAAAGCAATCCCTTCCACCTAAAGCTGTTCTAATGATTTGCTGTTGTTGAAAACGAAAGCTACTGAATCCCCAAAATTGCTTCAATGCATATAACATTGTTGGATCCTGGCGGGAGTTCAATCCACTGCTACTAGCATTATTGTTTCTATTATTTTCAAAATCATTATAATTATTATTATTCATTCTTTCATTTTATTGTAAAAAAGAGAAAATATAAATATGGATGATATACAAAGTTGTGATCTTGATATAAAAATAGATTCAATGAAATATATTGATGTACTGTTTATCTCTTCTATGGAATATAATATATATTTCTACTGGCCAACGACTTAGAAGTGCACAATTCATATTGTATTAAATGCACTAACAGAATATATTTTAATTAAAATTGAATTAATAAAGCCGTGGAGCAGCAACAGCAACAACCTGGCCAGGCTGGATTCAGATCATTTAAATCATACGGAATAAGCACATACTAATACTGTAATATCTATTATTTGGATAAATTTCGGAACATATTTTGGTCTATTTGGAGAAAAAAAAATTTGGATCCGCTTGCCGGGCTTAGGCCGGCCCAGCCGGGCTTGCCCAGCTTGCCTTGGAGTCTAACAAGTACAGAATGTGCGTATGGCATAACAGCATCACAGCATCTAATATTAAAAAAACGATTGAACCGAAGATATCAGGCTTCTAATGCTGTGTTAATACTAGTATAAATCAAAAAATCTCGTTTTTTTTGAAAACAAAACAAAAAACTTATCATCTCATAGCATACCTGGCATACAGGTAGTGTAGTACTATACAAGCCCAAACTTAGATAGCCAGATATAGCACAAAAAGAGTGAACGACGGTTATTATTTATTCTATTAAAATTTTAAATTGCGTGTATGTGAATATGTAAGTATGATGTAGAGTTTATATATACAGTATGTATAAAAAAACTTGAAGTAGAAGTTTCCAAAAAAAAAGAAGAAGAAGACTGTGGTTTGTAACGTATTATTGTTATTGCTATTAATATTAATAGTAGTATTGGTTGTGGTAATAATAACAATAGTCAATAAGACATATACAAGAATATACTATGAGTAAATCGAGTAGTAGGCGTGCAACTCCGCGTAGTGGTACGGGCAGAAGTAGAAAAAGTAATGCACCTGGTTTAGATATTATGGAACGTGACATGAGACGTGTGAAACTAAAAAATGAGCAGCTGAAAGTGGAACTAGAAAAAGTGACCGAACAACTTAAAACGCTACAGAAGAAAAAGGAAGATGCCATTAACGTTGGTGTATTTGATACGCCAGACGATCAAAAGAGGAACGATGCTATGGTGGTACAAATGGAAAAACTGTTCCGCAAAAAAAGCCGTGCGTTGCAAAAAAGTATTGAGAAATACCGTGAAGAAGTAAAGCAATTGCAAGCTGCAAGTACTAAATCGGCACGTTCAAAGCAAATACAAGGCTTGAAAAGTCGTTTACGGGAGTGCGAATTGAAAGTTGACGTTTTAAAGGAAGAATTGGCAAATACGAAAGATTTCAAACATAAATATGAGACCCTGGAGGAACGTGGAATGGCTGTTAATGAATTGTTAATAAGTAAAACAATCGGCGGGCCAAAACGATTCCGTCCGAAAACACGAGAAGAGTTAGTCAAAGAGCTGAAAAGTAATGACGTGAAAAACAAGCAAGAAATTCAGCGTTTAAAAAAAAAATTAAGTAATTTCTCAAGTGAATTGAAAAAAGCAAAAGTTATATCTCGAAGTGCCAGCAGAAGTAGCAACAATGAAAATATAGTCAATGGGACAAATACTGGAAATGGGGAATACACAGCAAATGGATCGCCTATTAAAGATAAGGAAATCATTGACAATTTAAATACCATTGCAACGTTAAATGATAAAATAAGTGTGTTAAGTAGAAGATTAACAAAGCAAAAACACGAGCAAGATAAAAGAAGCAATGAAATCAAGGAATTGAAGCGATTCAGAGAAGAGGCAAAGAGATTAGCAGATGAAAATATACAACATAAAGATGAAATTGAAGATCTCGATGAACAAGTAACAAAATTAAAAAATGAAAATGCTAAATTAAAATCTGGTATTGAAACTAGCCAATCTAGTATCTCTCGCTTACAACAAATGAAAGATACTGGTCTGAACGAGAGACGAGTTTTGATGAGCAAGCACGATACGGAGTTAATTTCAAAAGACAATATAATCGCAGATTTGGAAAGACAAATTAAATCCCTTGAAAGGAAAGAAAAAGAAAGAGCAAAAGTAACTAAGGAACATGAAGATACGAAAAATACAAAATTAGCAATTGAGAAAAAGAGGCATGAAGATTTGTTGCAAAGCTATCGGGAAAAGGAGGACGAGCATACGAATGCTCGAAGCAAGATGAAAACATTGGAGGATCAAATTAACACATTGAAGGAGGTAACCAACAAATTGGAAATCGACAACAAGACGAAAGAGGAGAAGATAGAAGGTCTGAATTCTCGTTTACGTGACAATGCAGAGACACGTGCAGTATTACAGGATCAAATTGATAAGTTGCATCAAGATCATAAAGATGAACGTGATAGGCAGCATTCATCGGTCCAAGATAACGTTGGGAGATTGCAAGCGGAAAAAGATAAAGTGGCTGAACAAATGAGAGACTTATTGGCTAAATATGATGAAAAGGTAGATAAGTTGGATGTTGTAAAATCAGAATTGACAAAAGCACATGTTATTATTGAAAAATTAGAAAAAGCACATGAATCTGTAAAATCTAATTCGGATAATTCTACCGGTCAATTACAGGAACAATTGGGTTTGAAAAACGATGAAATTAATAATTTAAATGCAAGAATAGAGGCATTGACAAATGAAAAAGAAACATTACAAACTAAATTGGATGGATTGATAACGAAACATAAATCAATGAGTGTAGAATTCAATCAAACATTAAATGCACAGAAAATTACAATAAGAGATTTAGAAAAGAAAATCGACTCGTTGCAATCGTAAAAATTACGAGAAGTAAAAATGATATATATTAAAACGAAGTACGTATTCATATGTCTTCGTAAAATATATTATTACTTTTCTCGCAATTATATATATATGATATGTACGAGACCGACAGCGGTGGCTCTAAAATAAAAAAATAGAATTATTTTTTATGTACATCATATATAAAAAAATATTTTTTCATTATAATTAGACGACTATTGATATTTTTTAAAGACATTGGTTTTGTTTTATTGTGTTTGTGCGTAGCTGTTATGTAGAGTAGCTCAACCTACATGTTATATGAGTACAGAGTACATCATATAGGTCATATGATATAATACATCTACATATCTTTGTATAGATGTTTTTTTTCCTGGTTCATAATTTATTGTCCTTCCTTAAATGATTAAACTTCATTAATATCTAGAAAAATAAGTACAGTACACCAGGTACACATACGTGCATAGAGCCGCTCCGTTTTATGTCGGGTGGTCCCCTGCACCTGTGTGCACGCTTCAAACGCTCG
>MDTB01185627.1_pt1 | contig 12016 bp, 14 predicted proteins | sample 811161 | NCBI WGS metagenome assembly MDTB01 (sample SAMN05326650, study PRJNA326480) | marine metagenome | isolation source: seawater | place: Mediterranean Sea | collected 2009 | reverse complement strand
TACGACTCTATTGCAGCATCTTTGGCAGCATACTCTGACAAACTTAAGTTTAGCGGATAAGAAAAATCAACTTTTGCTGAACTTTCTCTTTTAAACCCTACTATTCCACCAAAATCCTGCTTTTCAGAATGACTAATAATTCCCTTAATTTTTGGAAAAAGAGACGTTTTGGCTGTATTAATAGCTTCTCTACTTATATCTTCCATAATTCTTGCTGCAATTAATGACGGGTTTTTTTCAATTGTTATCTTTTCAGCCTCCTCAATAGTTTTTGGTAATTGTTCAAAAACAGATTTTATAAGGAGTAAATCATTGAGATTTCTCGGAAAACTCTCAAAAATATATTCAAACTCATGTTTAGCTGCTGACAAAACTCCTTCAAATTGAATAAGTCTTGCTTGTGCACCTGCAAGCTGAGTTTTTGCCTGTAAAACGTCAGATGTTAAACCACCACCGGCACTTACAGCCGCATCCTCTAATTCAGTCTGTTTTTTTATATTAGCCACAGATTGAGATGCGTATTTAACACTTTCCCTTGATTGAATAACTCTTAAATAAGCAGTAATTGCTCTTAATAGAAGATCATTTTTTATCTGATTTTCCATAGCAATAGATTGTTTTAAGGATAATTTGGACGTTTTTACAGTTGATTTAGTAAATCCAAAATCTGTAATAGTCTGAGTGATTTTTGCTGTTGCATCTCTTGCCATAAGTTGAGTATTATTTCCAGGACCATATTTGTTTATGTTTTCATGTCCATAATTAGCGGTTACATCAAGTGAAGGAAAGAAACCACCTTTAGATTGTTTAACTCTCAATTTAGCGGCATCTACATCTTTTTGTGTGGCCTTAATAAGCCTGTGATTATTTAACACACTCTTTAGAGCAGAATTAAGATTATAAAATTTAACTAAGTTTCTCTCTTGTGAATTGATTTCATTGAAAAAAAAACAAATTACTAATATTAACCATACTTTCATATTAACCTCAATTACCACTATAGCAGACTGTGGATAACTATACAAACGACACACATTTTAACTTACTTAATATTTTTTTAACAGGACTTTTTTTGATGATTCTAGATATAAAGATTTATTTTGCAATAATTTTAAAAAACCAGAAAATAGTACATCAGATTTATCCTCAAATCTAATTTCATGCTTTAATCTTTTTGCTAGTTCAATCCCTACATCCATTCCAAACATTAATGATGCTAAAATATCAGCATCCAAAATTATCTTTTCAATTCTGTCATCGACTTTTTTCGGTTTTACAGGAAAATATGTACTCATAAAAATTCTGTGAATTCTTTTATTTTTTTTTAGATTAGGTATTTTTTTAAATAACAATTTTTGTAATTCAAAAAAACTTTTATTCTCTTGAAAATATGGAACTTTTGAAACTCTTCTTCCATTGTGACTTAAATCATGACTCAAAGCTATTATGATCAAAAGAATTTTTTCATCATCATTTTTCAAATGAATTAACTTTGCTAACAAACAAGAAATCACAACTACTGCTTTATAGTGATGTTCATTATGATATGTATTAAAAGTAACATTCCTTAAACACCTTTTGCTCAATTCTTGAAGCACTAACTTAAACCCTCCGATTTTTTTTACATTCAAGTCTCTTAAACAAGAAATACATAATTTATATAAATCTGGTTTTTTATGATTTGATAATATAAACTTTTTAAGAATATTTTTTGATTTTGGCCAATTGCTTACTATGTAGGAAATCGTAGGATAATTTTTTTCAATTGGAAGCTTTCTCATTTACTTTTCATTACCCAAACACCATCCCAATTTTTAGGTTTTTCAGCAATAAGTTGATTGCATCTGGTAATATAGGTCTCTGATAATTTATCCTCAGAATTTATTTTAAGACATTCTTTAAAAGATTCTATTGCATCATTAAAATTACCAGAAATATATTTTTTTCTTCCTTCATTAAAATGATTAACAACATCCATTAGATTTGGAAAAGTTTTGTCATTATGATAGTCAAGCACTTCATGAACTCCAACTGGTTCAGTCTTACCCTTAACAACTACATCATCAATGTATCTAATTCTGTAAGTTCCTTTAAGTTTTTTAAAAGTAAAATCACTAATTAAAATTCTTGCGTTATATTGCTTACAAGCACTTTCAAGTCTTGCAGCTAAATTAACACCATCACCAATCATAGTATAATCCATTCTCTTTTGTGAACCAATGTTTCCTGCTACTATTTTATCAGTATTTAAACCCAAGCCCATATCAAGAGCTGGTTTACCTTCTTTTTCTCTTTGCTCATTCCATTCCCATAATCTTTTAATCATGTTTATACCTGCTTTAACACCTCTATCTTCATCATCTTCATGAGAAATAGGCAAACCAAAAGCGGCCATAATTGCATCACCAATAAATTTATCAAGCATTCCACCTTGTTCTGAAATACATTCAACCATAATTTCAAAGTAATCATTTAACAGCTTTACAGTTCCCTGAGCACCAAGTGCTTCAGTAATATTGGTAAAGCTTCTTAAATCAGAAAATAATAAAGTAGCTGTTGTATCCAATCCCCCCATAATATCAGCACCATCTTCAAGAAGTTGATCTGCAATACCAGGGTCCATATATCTGGACATAGTTGATTTCATTCTTTTTTCAGAAGATATGTCTTCAATCATCAATAAAATTCCTAGAAAACTATCTTTTTCATCTGTTCTGCCTTCATTATCCTCATTTATAAGTGGTAATATTGTAAGGTTAACTGATATTTTTTCATTTTTTTCATTTTCAGGATTTAAAACATCTATTTCAGCATCCATTATAATTTCAGCTTCCTTTGATTCGGTCACAAATTTTATTTTTTCCTCAATCCAATTATTTTTTTCTTCAAAAAATTCAGAGGACTTGAGACCTATTAATTCTTTTTCTTGTGTTTTAAAAATTTTTAACCCTGAACGATTACATGTAACAATTTTACCTTCACCATCGATTGTTATTACACCATTTGACATACTCGAAAGCATACTTTCATTATATTTTCTTGATTTAGAAACATCGTCAAAAAGCTTTGCATTTTCTAAGGCAATTGCAACTTGTTGAGTAAAAGCCTTTAGTCGAGACTCATCTTCATCTGAAAATTTCCCACCCTTTTTATTTAAAACCTGTGTACATCCAATTACCTTTCCATTCTTATTAGTGACTGGGACACAAAGTATGGATCTTGTAAAATATCCCGTTTGTTTGTCAAACGCAGGGTTAAATCGAAGATCTGCATATGCATAGGGTATATTCATAGTTTTACCTGACGAAAAAACACTCCCTGCTATTCCAGCAGTATTTGGTAATCTAATTTCTCCAATACCTTCTCCCATTGCTACTCTGGAGAATAGTTCGTTAGTTTTTTCATCGTTTAAAAATAAAGTTGCTCTATCCGCATTGAGCATTCTTGTGGCCTCTTCCATTACTTTGTTTAATAGTGCACTTAAATCAATTTCAGCCGTTACATCAGAAACAATACTAATAAATTCCATTTCTTGAGCTCTTTTTTTTTCAAAGAATTCGTTGTTTTGAGCATTTTGAATAGATATAGCTGCTTGGGTTGCAACTGAGTTGACAAATTCAAGATTATCTTTTGTAAATCTTCCTTTATTTTTATTAAGAATTTGAATCACACCAATAATTTTTCCATCAACAGTTTTTACAGGAGAACAAATCATATTTTTTGTTTTGTATCCTGTTTCTTGATCAACATCTTTATTAAATCTGTCATCTTTGTATACGTCATGAATAATTTCACCTACATTGGAATTAAAAATTGCACCAGCTATCCCAACATTATTTAATATTCTAATTTCTCTTGTTAACTCACCTTGGGCAATTCTTGAATATAGTTCATTTGTTTCCTCATCATTTAAAAAAAGACTTCCTCTATCTGCGTCAACATTTTTTGTCACAAAATCAATAATTTTCCACAAAATTTCTGACAAATCTTTCAAAGTTGCAATTTCTCTTGAGATTTCAAGTAACAATTTTGATTTATCAATTTCAGATTTTAGAAACTTTAAATCATCTTCTTTATTTATTTTTTTTTTCATCTATTTACTTTAATTTTTTTTCATAATTTTTAATAATTTTTTCAAGTTCATCTCTTAAATTTTGCGATACATTTTTTAGTTGTTTAATTTCATCACTAGAATCATAGACTATTTTTTGAACGGCTTCTTTTTTCTCAAACTTTAAACTTTCTAACTCATTTCTTAAATCACCTATTGATGATTTTAATTCCTTTACTTCTTGACTTGATTCCAAGATGGCTTCTTGTACTGCTTTTTGTTTTTCAAATTTTAAATTTTCTAATTCATCTCTTAATGCACCACATGTTTTTGTTAATTGATTAATTTCATCCATTGATTTTTGAGCTTGTTTTTGAACTGCTTCTTTTTTTTCAAATTTAATCTTTTCAATTTGAAGTCTTTGCTCAGCAATTGTTGATTGTAATTGTTTTATTTCATCAGATTTATTAACAATTGCTTCTTGCACTAATTGATTAGTTAAATATTTTGAGTTTTCCAACTGATCTCTGAGTGAACTTATAGTTAAGTGAAGATTTGTTAATTCTTCATTATTTTCAAGTTTAACCTTTTGAATGTAATCTTTAAGCTCAGCATTAAATGCTGGTTCATTTTTTTTTAGTCTTTCTATAAAATCCCCCATATAATTTAGATATTTCTATTTTAATAATTAAAAATGATCTAAACAATGTAAATAACGTTTTTTTTTTTCTTTATTTATAATTCTCCACTTAATTCGACTACCCTCTTTTATTAAAAGTTCTTTTGCACAACCTCTTGGAATTTCAATAACTGCAGAAACTGCGGTTTTTGACGATATTACTTTTAGTGAATTGGGCTTGCCTTCTTTAATAGCAGTTACAAAACCACCATCATTAATAAATATAATATCAAGTGGTATTAAAGTATTTTTCATCCAAAAGTTTACAATTTGAGGTTTTTTATAATTAAACAACATTCCATCTATTCCCTCTAACTTATTAAAATGCATCAAACCTTTCTTTTTTTCACTCTTAGTTTCTGCTAATTGAACAAAAAAATTCAAGTCTTCAGAAATTGTTACTAAAGCTGTTTTTGAAAGTAATTTTTGGGGGATATATAAAGAGAAAAATACAATAATAAAAAAATTAAATAATAAATTTTTCATTCTTTTTTATTCTTTCTAGAGTTTCTTTTGCGTCATCGCTTAATTCATCTGTTTCAGATGAAAATTCTTCGCTATTTTTATTAGTCTCTATTGATATGTCGTATTTTTCTCTTAACTCTCTAAAAACTTTTATTTCAAATGAATTTAATTGTTTATCAAACCCTCTAGTTTTTTTATCTTTAATTAATTTTAACTTTTCAAGTCTTTTTATACTTTTGGAAAGGCGATCTTTCATAGATTTTTATAATTTTGTTTTAACCAGAATTTAAATTCATATAATAACTAATATGCAAGAAAATGAAAAACATTTAATTAAAATCCGAAAAGAAATGGAAAATGTTCGAGAATTGTATATCAAGGGGTATATTAATAAAAATGTTTACCAAGAACAAACAAGATCCTTGTTCGAGATTGCAGTTAAATATGGCGCTTAAAAAAAAAGATATTGAAAAAATTAAGGAAGCAATAAAAAAGCTAAACGAATCTTCTATTAAAGAGAAAGAGTCACTTACTGATTCTATAGAAATGCTATGGCTAAACGCAGGAGTTCAAAAAAAGAAAAAAGATATAAAATTAAGTGATGATGAAAATGAACATATATCAAGGATTAGGCAGTTACTTGCAGCTGCGTGGTCAGAGGACTTAAAAGAATAAAATTATAAACCAAAGATCTTTGCCTTTTCATATAATCTGTCTGTTTCTGAAATATAAACCCCTTTACTTATATAACCTCCTACATACAATTCTCTAATTGCCGCCATTTCCTCTTCAATAGCAGCTAATACATCTACAAACTGATTATCATCGTTAATTTTTACATTATCTTCATCGATAATTTCGTTCAATAAAGGTTTTTTCCTTTCAGTAATGTCATCTTTTTTTTTAAAGAAAATTTTCAGAGCAAAGCTTAATATAAAATATAAAATTAATGTTAATAAAATTGAGAATATCACCAAATAAAGGGTGTTTTCCATATAGGGTTTGTAATGTTCAATATCTATTTTCATAACAAGGTTTTTAAAAAATTCCATAACTATCTACATATTGTGTTTGATTTATAATTATAATACATTATATTGATTTTGTGGGTATATTCAATTTATATAATAAAACAAAATTAAATATAAATAAATCATCTTTTACTAGAAAAAAGGCAATTTCATTTAAAGCTTATGAAATTTTAAAAAGGCTTATTGTGTCCGGAGAAGTGACACCCGACAAACTTGATGTTGCTTACCCCAAAAATACTAAATTTAAAATTTTGAAAAATGTTTCTCACAGATCAATGAAAACATTTTATAAATTATCTGACAAATACTTCCCAGATAGACAAGGTGTTGTTTCGCAAATTCATAACAAAAGTATTGTTTCAAAAAAAAAGTTGTCATCCAAGGCAAAAATACTCTTATCTCAAATTAAATCTGATTCTCCAAGATACACTAATATTGACCAATTAATTGAAAAAATAAATAACAAATAATTATTTTTTTTTTCTATAAATTCCTGATTTAACTTTCGCAGATATATTAATAAGAAATTCAGAAATCTTCTCATCTGTATTTTGTAACGAAAGCTCTCTTATTACTTCATCTATAAATGCTCCGATAGCTATGTATGGATTAATATTTTTTTTACGACATTCTTCTCTTGCTTTTATAACTATTAAAGAAGCTGCTTTTTTTTGTTCATTTTCATTCATGTTTTTATCTTAGGTATATCATTCCAATTGGTAGTATAACAAGGTGACCTATATTTTGATTTCATTAACCAATTTCTATTTTTATTTTTTAAATGGAAAGATCCACTTTTATCTGATGATAGTCTTAATTTACTGGCACCAAATCTATTATTAATATAATCCATTACCTCCATTAATTTAATATCTATTTTTTTTTTATGACATTCCTCATAATCATCTATAAGACTTTTCTGTTTACTTTCTAATGTACAAAAATCACAAAGAATTATACCTACTTTATTATATAGGAAACCACTCTTATAAATCTGCTTAAGTAATTTTTTTGATATATTCCATATAGTCCTTATATCATTTGTAGCTTCTAACAAGGAATACGTTTTAATATTACTATAACTTTTACTTTGATATTTTGAGGTCTTTAAGAAAATAGTTACTGTACTACAAAAAAATTTATACGTTCTCATTTTAAATGATGCTTTATGAACATAAACTATTAGTGCATTTTTTATATCTTCAAATTCATATAATTTTTTTCCAAAAGACCTTGAAACACATATTGACTTTTTTTTTGTTAAATTACTTTGAATCTCATTGCAAACTATTCCTTTAAGCTCTAAAACACTCCTCTCTAAAGTTACACCTTTTTCTTTTCTAATAAAATTAGAATTACAATCTCTAAGATCTTGTGCATTATTTATATTATTATTAATTAAAAATAATGACAGCCTATTTCCCACTCCCCAAATATCTATAACATTAGTTTTTTTTAATATATAATTAGTTATTTCTAATGATTCTAACTCAAAAACATTTTGATAATTTATTGTTAAACCATCATAACATTCTTTTTTTTTAATCACTCTATTAGCAACCTTCGCCAATGTTTTAGTCTTAGCAATTCCAATACTTACAGGAATACCTGTCCATTTTAATATTTTTTTTGAAAGATCAGAGCAAAATTTCTCTCTATTAAATTTTAAATCTAAACTAAAAAATGCTTCATCTATTGAATAAATCTCTACAATAGGTAATTCATTTTTTAAAATATTCATAATCCTATTCGATATATCACCATATAAAGAGTAATTAGATGAGAATACATTAATATCTAGCCGTTCTATTATTTTTTTAATCTTAAAAAATGGTTCTCCCATCTTTATTCCAATTTTTTTTGCTTCTTCAGAACGAGAAATAACACACCCATCATTATTAGATAATACGATAACAGGCTTTTTAAAAAGTTTTGGATTAAATAGTCTTTCACACGATACATAAAAATTATTACAATCTAAGAGTCCTATCATCATAGATTATAAGCTATGTATCACATACCTAGCCACACCCCATATTATAGTTTCTATATCTGATTTTAATTTTATTATTGGATATTTTTTATTTTCAGATTTTAGGTAACAATTTCCTGACTTATCCTTTAAAAATTTTTTAATAATTAACTCGCCATTTAAGGATGCAATAACAATTGAATAATTAATGGGTGATAATGATTTATCTACAACTAGGATATCATTATTGTATATACCAACATCAATCATAGAATCTCCTAATACTCTTATAAAAAAGGTAGATTCAAAATTTTTCACTAAATATTTATTTAAATCTAGATTTTCTTCAATATAGTTTTCCGCAGGAGATGGAAAACCTGCGGCAGCTGTAGTTGTATTTATTATCAAGTCTTTTACTTGAAAAATTTCCTTTTTCATACAAGATATTATAAGAACAAAAGTAGAACTTTCAAGATAATTAATTAAATTAATATATAAATAATGATTAGCAAATAATTAAATAATAGATACATTAACAAATATGAAAAAAATAAATAATTATGACATACTAGATATATACGAGCTCTTTGTAATTGAAAATAATCTAATAGGAAGAAAGAATACTAGAGATATCAGAAATTATATTAAGCAATATGCATACACATTATTTTTCAAACCTGTGAAAACAGTAACAGAAAAACAAATAGTAACTTGTATACAATCAAAAGACTTTAAAGGTAGCAAAAAAAAATCATTAAAATTAATAGCTTATCTAAATATTTTATTAAATTTTGCCAAAAAAAAATCTATTATAGATAAAAATCCAATATCTAAAATACTTAGTAAAACAAAAGTCTGAATTATAAGTAAATTATGATTCCAATAAAAGATGATAATCCAACTAAAAATAAATCTTATGTTACATTAATTATTCTTATAATTTGTAGTTTAGTATTTTTACTTCAAATATCTTCTGAGAATAGAGATTTTTATAACTATTATTTTGGTTTTAAACCTGCATCATTTTTTTCTGATTTAAATTCACCAACATTCTTTCCAATCTTAACGATAATCACATCTATTTTCATGCATGGAGGATGGTTACATTTTTTAGGAAATATGCTTTATCTCTGGATCTTTGCAGACAACATTGAAGATGTTATGGGACATAAAAAATTTACATTATTTTATCTTTTCTCAGGTTTTTTTGCTTCTTTATCTCATGCAATAATTAATATTGAATCAAATATTCCTATGATTGGAGCATCAGGAGCAATTGCAGGTATTTTAGGTTCGTACCTTTATTTTTTCCCCAAAGCAAAAGTGCTAGTTTTAATTCCTTTTTTTATATTTTTTACAATAAGAATTAGAGCTAATATTTTATTGATATTTTGGTTTATTTACCAGTTTTTAAATCTTTCAAATACAAATTCTTCAATAGCATGGTTGGCCCATATAGGAGGTTTTATTTTTGGATATCTTTTTTCAATATTAATCGAAAAAAATGATTTACCAAAAAAAAAAGGGCAATCTATATTTTTAAAAGACAAAGATAAAGGACCATGGAATTAGAGTTCGTTTAATTTAAATTTATTAATTATTTCTTCTCTATTTTCATTTAATTCAGGAGATTTTTTTGATTCCCTTTTCTTTTTTACAAATGATAATTTAATAGGGTTTCCTGATATTTTTAGATTTTTAATAGAATCATAATTATAATTTAATATCATATCTCTTGATATAACTTGCTCATTATTTGTTACCTCTTCTATATTATTTATTTTTGAATGAGGGACTTCATATTCAGAAAATATTTTGGTCCAAAAATCAGTATTTTTTTTTTCAAGCTTTTCTTCAACAAGTTTTCGTAATTTTTTTAAATTTTTGTTTCTTAGTTCATTGTTTTTAAAAAAATTGTCATAAAATAACTCTTTACTTCCTATTGCTTTACAAAAATTTTTAAATAATTTGTCATTACCAATTGCAATAACTATGTAACTATCCTTCGTTTTAAATGCACCAAAAGGTGTTATTGTCGGATGATCTGTTCCAAGTGGATAAGGAATTTTTTTTTCTACTGAAAATCTTGATATAGCATTTTCAAGAATTGCTACCTGACAATCAAGCATACTAATGTCAAGACGAGATCCCAGATCAGTATTTTTTCTATGAATTAACTGTACTAAAATCCCAATAACAGCATAAAGACCAGCAGCTATGTCACCTATTGATGTTCCAACTCTACAAATATTATTTTTATCTTGCCCAGTAATACTCATTAAACCACCCATTGCTTGAACTATGATATCATATGCTGGAAATTCTTTTTTTGGGCCAGTCTCTCCAAAACCACTTATTTTTGCTTGAATAATCTTAGGGTTTATTTGTTTAATAAAGCTTGAGGTATACCCAAGTTTTTCTAATGTTCCTGGTTTGAAGTTTTCAATTAAAACATCTGATTTTCGGAGAAGTTTTTCAAAAAATATTTTATCTTCATTATTTTTTTTTAAATCTAAAACTATACTTTTTTTACCCCTATTTAATGAAATAAAGTAACTTGATTTCTTTTTAATAAATGGTCCAAAATTTCTAGAATCATCACCAGTTGGCTTTTCAATTTTTATAACATCTGCTCCTAAATCTGAAAGAATCTGTGTGGCAAAAGGACCAGATAAAATACTGGTTAAATCTAGAACAATAACATCTTTTAAGGGTAAATTATTTGTCATTTTTACTTACCAATCTTGTACTTTAGTTTTAATAAAGTAAATTTAATTATGAACTTTCAAATATTTAATGAGAAATGTAAAATTATTATTAATGATACTCAGAATAAGGCAATTTCTCTTAATCATCAACAAATAACTCCTGAACATTTAATTATTTCAATTATTAATGATAATGATTCATACATAAAAGATATTTTTGATGATTGTAATATAGATATTTTAAATCTGATTAAAGATCTCGAAAGAAAAATAAGTTCACTACCATCAATTTTAGGTTCTAATTTAAATATTTTCTTTTCAAATGAAATTTTGGAGGTTTTTGGTGTTGCTGAAAAGTGTTTAAAAGAATTTCATGACTCATTCATTTCTCCAGAAATTTTAATTTATTCAATATTATATTGCGAAGAACTTGAAATTTATAAAATTCTACTTAAAAATGATCTTAACAAACATAAACTTAAAAAATCTATTTTAAAATTAAGAAAGGGACAAATCATAGACAGTTCTTCAAAAAAAATAAATATTGATTCCTTAAAAAAGTTTTCAGTGGATGTTACTGAATTAGCTAAAAGTGGAAAACTTGACCCTGTAATAGGTCGAGAAGAAGAAATTAGAAGAAGTATACAAGTTCTTTCTAGAAGAACTAAAAATAACCCTGTTCTAATCGGTGAACCTGGTGTTGGTAAAACTGCCATTGTTGAAGGTTTAGCATTAAGAATAATAAATAATGATGTACCAGATTCTTTAAAAAAAAAAAAACTTTTATCTCTCGACTTAGGATTGATAATCGCTGGTGCAAAATTTAGAGGGGAATTTGAAGAAAGACTAAAATTAATTCTCAAAGAAGTAATGAATAATCAAGATTCAATAATTTTATTTATTGATGAAATTCATACTTTAGTTGGTGCAGGAAAAGCTGATGGATCACTTGATGCATCAAATTTATTAAAACCTGCTCTGGCAAGAGGTGAACTTCATTGCATTGGTGCTACAACTCTAAATGAATATCGAGAAAATATTGAAGCAGATGCAGCCCTAGCTAGAAGGTTTCAACAAATATTAGTAGAGGAACCATCTATTGATGATTCT
>MDTB01032060.1_pt1 | contig 12016 bp, 8 predicted proteins | sample 811161 | NCBI WGS metagenome assembly MDTB01 (sample SAMN05326650, study PRJNA326480) | marine metagenome | isolation source: seawater | place: Mediterranean Sea | collected 2009 | reverse complement strand
GGCCTTGACGCGCGACAAGGCGGGTCAGCGTCAGCGGCATCCGCACGAACAGTTTGGGCCTGGCGTGTCTCCATACCTCGGGGGGCCGTATTCCACGATGTACGCCGTGCGGCCGTGGACCGTGCGACAGTACGCAGGGTTCTCCACGGCCGAGGAAAGCAACGCCTTTTATCGCAGAAACTTGGCGGCAGGCCAAAAGGGATTGAGTGTGGCGTTTGATTTGGCCACCCACCGTGGGTACGACAGCGACCACCCTCGCGTTCAGGGGGACGTGGGCAAGGCGGGTGTGGCGATCGACAGCGTCGAGGACATGAAGCGACTTTTTGAGGGCATTCCTCTGGACCAGATGAGCGTCAGCATGACCATGAACGGGGCGGTGTTGCCCATTTTGGCGTTCTACATCGTGGCGGCTGAAGAGCAGGGGGTGAGTCAGGATCAATTGACTGGTACCATTCAGAACGACATCCTCAAGGAGTTCATGGTGCGGAACACATTCATTTATCCGCCTGCGCCTTCCATGCGCATCATCAGCGACATCTTCGCCTACACGGCTGAGCACATGCCGCGCTTCAATTCCATCAGCATCAGCGGGTACCACATGCAGGAAGCCGGTGCCACGCAAGAAATCGAGTTGGCGTACACCTTGGCCGACGGCTTCGAATACGTGAAGACAGGTGTCGAAGCAGGTCTGGATGTGGATGCCTTTGCACCCCGCCTGAGCTTCTTTTGGGCCAATGGCATGGCCCATCTGAAGGAAATTGCCAAGATGCGAGCGGGGCGTGTGTTGTGGGCAGACCGGATGAGGGGCGAGTTTGGGGCAAACGCGAAAGGTCAAATGCTCCGAACCCACACCCAAACGTCAGGCTGGTCGTTGACGGCCCAAGACCCTTGGAACAACGTGGCGCGCACGGCGATTGAGGCCCTGTCGGCCACCATGGGAGGCACGCAATCGTTGCACACCAACTCCCTGGATGAAGCCATTGCGCTGCCCACGGACATGTCGGCCCGCATCGCCCGCAACACCCAGTTGCTGCTTCAGACCGAGGCGGGGTACACGGCATCTGTGGACCCTTGGGCAGGGAGCGACGTCGTGGAAGCCATGACAGCCGAGATGATCGCCGATGCGGAACAGTTGATGGCCGAAATCGCCGACAAAGGTGGCATGGCCAAAGCCATAGACGAGGGGCTTCCCAAATTGCGGATTGAAGAGGCGGCCGCCGAGAAGCAAGCCAACATCGACCGGGGTCGCGACAAAATCATCGGGGTCAACCTGTTTGCCGTGGACGGCGAAGACGACGTTGAGGTGTTGGTGGTGGACCAAGAAGAGGTGCAACGTCAACAATTGGAAGGGTTGGTCGTGTTGAAAGAGGCGCGCGACCAAGGACACGTTGCCGACGCACTGGCTCAATTGACGAAGGCGGCCCAAGATGGGGGCAACTTGCTTGAGGCTGCAGCGCACGCTGCGCGTTCGAGGGCGACCCTCGGCGAAATCAGTGCGGCGCTTGAAGTGGTGTTCGATCGGTTTCTGCCCGCAGATCGTCGTGTCTCAGGTGTATTTTCACGTGCGATGGAAGGTTCTGAGGCATACGATGAGGTTCGCGGGATGAGCGACGCGTTTGCCTCGCTGGCCGGACGTCGGCCGCGCATCTTGGTGGCGAAGATGGGCCAAGACGGCCACGACCGTGGTGCCAAGGTGGTCGCGTCCTCCTTCGCGGATTTGGGCTTTGACGTCGACCTCGGCCCCCTGTTCTCCACCCCTGAAGAGGTGGCACGTCAAGCGATGGAAAACGATGTGCACTTGGTGGGGGTCAGCACTCTGGCGGCGGGCCATCTCACCTTGGTGCCAGGCTTGATTCAAGCGCTGAAAAAGGCGGGTAGGCCCGACATCTTGGTGGTGGCAGGTGGTGTCATTCCTCCTGGCGATTACGACGCCCTGTACAACCACGGCGTGGTGGGCGTCTTCGGGCCGGGCACGCCAATCACGGCGAGCGCCAGAGACATCATGGAATTGATGTTGGAGGCCTACAGCTGAGACTCCTCTCGGTCTCAAGCTCCTTCAGCACACTTCTCCGAACGAACTGAGGATGGCAAGGACGTCCCCGACGGCCACCACTCCATCGCCGTCAATGTCTCCGGTTCCGCATCCTTGGGTGCACCCAAACTCGCCCAGAACCATCAACACGTCGGACACGCCGACCAACAAGTCTCCATCCAAATCTTCGGGACATCCCGCCGCATCGGGGCCAGCATTCGCTGCGTTCGGGGTCGGCGGGGTGTTGGTTCCAGACACAAACATCACCCACTCCTCAGCACCATCGGTCACGCGGCCGAGGCTGGAATTGGGGGTGGGGTCGTTCTGCCATTCGATGTGGTCGACACACCGCCAACCAAATTCGTCCCAGACCGAGAGGATTAAGTTGTCCTGCTCTGCGTCGAGGTTGAACGGCGCGTGGAGAGGCCCATCTTCCAGATCGTTGTCGCACCACACCACCCTGTGGTCTCCAGGATCCACCGTGAAGGCAGGGAAAACGTACGCGTTTGGGCTGGAGCGTTTGTCGGTCAACGCCAGACCCACGGGGTTGGCAAACGACTCGCTCAGGTTCACGATTTCCACCCAGTCGGCGTACCCTCCGACTTCGTCGGTGACAAAGCTGTTGTTCAGGGCCATCAATTCGTTCAATTTGAACGGAACATCTGACGCGTGGCTGATCCAGGCTGAAGAGGGAACGCATGGGTCTGTGGGTTGCGCACCGTCGATGTAGGTGGCGGAGGTGTACCAGGACACCTGGTCAGCGCCAGGGAATCCGAGGCGAATGCCAAAGCGCGCGTCACCTGCCTCGCCATCTCCATTCAGGCCGTCGTCGATCATGGGGTAGGACACAAAGGGGCCTCCGTCCACGCTGACATGGGCTTGCACGGACATGGGGGCGCCAGCGACTTCAGCCTTCACACGGAGGGTGTCGTCCACCACAGGGGTGTAGACCCATGCCTGGATGTCGCGTGGAAATTGGGCGTCGCTGGTCTGCCCGTAAGCAGAGGATGCGCGTGTGTTGACGTAGGATGCGATGCCTTGGGTTACGTGTCCACCCCAGGTGCCGGTGAGGCAATCCAAAAAGGCATCGTCATTGAATCCATAGTCGTACGTGCGGTAAACGTCTTCAAGCGCCGCAGAAGTACACAGGGTGCGCAGTGTGCTGCCATGTTGCAGCCAAGCGGACCCGTTGAATCCGTTGTCCAAGAGTTCGCGCACGTACCACCCCAGGCGAGTGCGGTACTGCTCGATCCCCATCACTCGCTCGTACAAAGGCCGATCGCCCCATTGGTCCCATTGGTAGACGTTGTGGGTGGCCCAACCGCCGCCCCATTCGATGCCCAAGGTGTTGTCCACATCGTAGGTGATCATCATCAAACGCCCGTCGGTGGGACGTTCGTAGAGGTAGTAGTTGTTGTGATTGCCGATGTAGTTGTCCCAGTGGCCTACGAGGATTTCCATCGCCGCGGTCTTCAAAAAGGCGTCCACGTCAAAAATGGATTCGAGGGCACACTCAAACTCGTCGTCGGGCACGGTTCCAATCACCGTGCACAATTCGGCGATGGCGCTGTAATCGTCGTTCACCGTGTTGGTCTTGAGCTCGTAAACCCGTTGGTCCGACCACCATGGAGAGAGCTTATACGCTTCAGGGTCTTCACCGAGGTAGGCCAAATCCCCAGGGTACGTGCACTTCCACAGGTTTCCGTCGTCGTGCTTGAAGCGCTTTTGAATGAACTCTTCATCCACATGCTCCACGTTGATGTACAGCCCGCGGTATTCGCCATTGACGTACACGCGAACGTGGCTCACGCGCGGCGCCACGTGGCCTTGGGCCCGCATGAATTCCCACACCATCCTTGCCCGGAGCATGGAAGGGTCGTTGTGGTTTCCGTTGAGGTTGAGCTTCTCCAGGCCATTCCAGCTGGCGCCTTGCGTGAACGTGTTGAAGCTCACCTTGAAGCTTTTTTTGGCTGCCTCTCGCGAGGTGTTGCCTCGAAGTCGCATCCCCACATTCTCCACAGTGTCGATGCCTGCCGAGCTCTCGTACACAAAGGTCGCGGGCCATTCTTGGTTGCTGTAGGCGTTGTCAGGATTCAGGATGAAGGCCCAGTCGTCTTCGCTGAGGGTCAAACGGACGGTGGCCACCTCGTCTTCCAAAAACGCAGGTCCCAAGGCCGGGACGTATTCCTGGCCTACGGCTGCAGGGACTGCCAGCAAGGCCCACGTCAAGACCATGCCCACGAGGTGCAACTTCTTCATGACCCCAAAATACGAAGCGGAGACCGCAGGCCATTTAGGAACGACTTGACCTCCATGGCAGGCTTTCCCTGCGGTTGCAACCGGAGGATGTCGATGGCGCCTTCTCCGCATTGGACGCTGAGTTGGCCTTTGCTCAGATGCACGGTGCCTGGCTGTCCGCCAAAGTCCACGTCTGCCTTGCGCGACTGGTGGATGCGAAGGGTTGTGCCGTCGGGCATCGTGGTCCATGCCCCAGGGAAGGGGTTCAGCCCTCGAACGAGGTTGTGCACCTCCTGGGCCGGCTTTCCCCAATCGATCCGTCCATGTGCCCTGAACAATTTGGGAGCTTCCTTGAGTTCCTCATGTTCAGAGAGCATGGATTGTTGAGGCACAGCTTCCGCTCTGCCAGAGGCCAGGGCGTCGACACTCTCCACCAAAAGGTGTTTGCCAGCATCCAAAATGCGGTCGTGCAAATCGCCTGTGGTGTCGTCGGGTCCGATGGGCACTTCCACGCGGCCAAGCACATGGCCGGTGTCGATTTGGTGTTGGAGCAAAAACGTGGTGGCCCCCGACAGCGTTTCGCCATTCAAGACTGCCCAATGAATCGGGGCCGCTCCACGGTATTTCGGGAGCAGGGATCCATGAAGGTTGATGGTGCCCAACCGGGGAAAATTCCAGACCACTTCCGGCAACATTCGGAAGGCGACCACCACCCCCAAATCGGGCGCCCATGTGCCCAGTAAGGCTCGGAATTCAGGCGATTTTAGTTTCTCTGGCTGGGCCAGTGGGAGCCCATGATTTTCCGCCACCATCTTCACCTCGGAAGCCCGGAGCGAAAGGCCTCGGCCGGCAGGACGGTCTGGGGCGGTCACGACGCCTACGACATGGTGGTGAGATTCCAACAGCCGTTCGAGGCAGGTGGCAGCGAACCCTGGGGTCCCAAGAAAGACGATGCGCAGGGGCTGGGGGGAGTGTGTCATGCCCTGCAAAGGTCCGACAACCTTTTCAAGAATCGTGCAGCGAAGGATGCCCGTCGCGCCAAGGCACGAGCTTCAAGCAGGCGGCCGACCCCAAAAGGATGCTGCCGAAATACACCCAGTCCGCACGCCAAATCACATGAATGGACGCCCTCCATTCCAAAGCCAAGACGTAAGCCACCGCGATGTACACCGTCACGCTCGTGAGCTCAACCCAGAACGCGTGCTTGGTGAAGCCCGCGCCCTGGAGCACGGCAATGGTGATGGCGCTGAGTGCGTAGCATTGGATGGCGATCCATGCCGTGCCCAAGGTGTTGGCCATGGCCGCGTGTCCGACCTGTTCTTCAACGCGGTCAAAAAAGTGTCCTGCAATCCATTCTGGGTAGGCCACGTAGCCATGGGTCAAGGACCACACCCCGACGTAGCTCAACGCCACGAGGGTGAGCAAGGCTCGAGGGAGGTCTCGTTGTCGTCCTTCTCCAATCAATGTCGAGACCACGGTTCGGGTGGTTTGGCCCAAGCCTGTGCACACCACAAAGGCGAGCATGAACGCATTGCGCGTCAGGTGGCTGACCTTAAGCTCCATCATGCCCACGCGCTCAACAAAGAAGAAAAAGCTCGCCCACGTGGAAATGGTCAAGCCAAATTGGGCCATGACTGGCATGGCCAAGTTCCACCATTGCCGCAGGTTGCCTCGGCACAGCGCCTCCCGTCCCATGAACGAGGCGGGGTGCATGTGGAACCGGGCGATGGCCCAAGCGAGGAGCGCTCCGGTCGTCTCGGCGATGAGCGATGCACGGGCTGCACCCTGGGCACCGAGTTGGGGTCCGCCCCAAAGTCCTTCCACCCAATACGCGTCCAGGAGGATGTTGATGCCCGCCATGGTCAAGGCCAGGGGAAGGAGGGGGTGGGTTTTGGCCTGACCGATCCAGTCGGCTTCCAGAGCCATCAGAAGGGCGTAGGGCACAAATCCCCAGCCCCGGATGGCCAGGAACGGCGTGAACAGCTCCTGGACCTCACGGTTGGCCATCAAGGGTTCCCAACCGCCCCATGCGTTGATGCCAAGCACAAGGGCCGTCAACACCGCGCCAAGGGCGACCAAGGCGACCCTGCCCGTGCGCGAGGCCACCGCCATACGCCCGTCTTGGCCAGCGCCCCGATGGCGGGCCACCAAGATTTGAATGCCCATGCTCCCGCCCGTAAGGACCATGACGAAGGTGAGGTACACGAGCGCGGCATTGCCGGCGGCGTTCAATTCCAATTCCCCGGCGCGGCTGAGGAAAAAGTTGTCCGTCAGCACCACAAAAAACTGCACCAAGCTTCCAAGCGAAATGGGCACAGCAATGCGGAGCAGGTCACGCGGGCGAATGGACAGAGGGGAGGCGCTCACAAGTTGGAAAGAAGTGTGGTGGGTGGGGTCAGTCCTTTCCGTGCCAAGATGCCGGAAGCGTGTCGGACGGATTTGAACATCCACTCGGCCCGCAACACCGCCAATTCGTCTGGACGCAAGGTCCACGAGATGTCGGAGGCGCGCAAGCGTTGGCTGAGGCGGTGCATGAGCGCGGCCGCGGCCACGCTGATGTTGAAGCTCTCCGAGAATCCTTGCATGGGAATTTCGACGAACGCATCGGCGTGTGCCATCATGAAGTCAGAGGCGCCGGAGAACTCGGTCCCCATCACCAGGGCCACCGGTTGGTCCAGAGGCAAGGTCTCAGGCGTGTGCCCAGATGAATGGGGGGAGGTGACCACCAAACGATGTCCATGCGACTTGATTCGGTCGACGCACGCTTGCTTGGCGTTGTCCGCACCGAGATGGCGGTGAAGCTGGAGCCATTGGGACGCTCCCTTGGCCACGCCCTTGTTCCTGGACCAAGGGTTTTCGTTCTCGATGAGGTGCACGTCGAGCAGTCCAAATCCGTCGGCACTTCGCATTACGGCACTGGCATTCCTGCTCTGATACACGTTTTCAAGCACCACAGAAATGTGCCTGGTGCGTCCTGCGGACACACGTTCAATGTGGCCCAATCGCGCTTCAGTCAGGAGGGGGCGCAACACGTCCATGCACGCGTGGGCGTGGTCAACCTGGGCAGACGTGGGGGAGGGGTAGGGCACGGGCGCAAATTTGGACCAAAAAGAAAGTCCCTCCACCCAAGGGTGAAAGGACCTTCAAAAGGATTGATTGTCAATCAGACAGTCAAGCCAGCGCCAGCCTTGAACTTCACAACGTTCTTGGCAGCGATCTGGATCTCAGCGCCGGTCTGTGGGTTGCGGCCAGTGCGTGCGGCACGCTTGCTCACAGAGAAAGAACCGAAGCCAACGAGTGACACGCGGTCACCAGACTTCAAAGCACCGTGGATGGCACCGGTTGTGGCGTCGAGGGCGCGAGCGGCGTCGGCCTTAGAGAGTCCAGCGCCAGAGGCGATGGCATCGACCAATTCAGACTTGTTCATGAGAATGGTTTTTGAAATGAATAAAACAGTGTCGTGGCCAAATGTAGAGGCGCAATCCCAGTGTTGGCACGGGGTGTGGCGCCTCATAGGGCATTTTGTGAACAACCCTTTATTTTGTGTTGATAAGGCCGAGAAAAACGTCCGAAAACCGGGTGAAACCGGGCATTTCAGTCCATTTCAGCCCAATTTTTCAGGCATCGGCCGTACCATTTCGAGCAGCAACACGCTTCCCGCGAGCACCAGATAGCCCCATCCAGTGACCCCCACGACCCAATGTTGTCCTGCGGACACGAGGCACGCGACCACCCCGAGGCTGACGCGTACAATGCCCAAAAATTCCACATCCCGGTCGGGGTTGGATTCAGGCATGTGGGTGAGGGCTCCCACAGCATGGGCTGCCAGACATACCCAGGGTGCGACTGCGGAGGGCAATTGGCCCACCCCCGCAAGCGCCAAGCCCAAGGCGAACAGGTGCAACAAGATGTGAAGGCTTCGTGGCATTCTCCCCATGCCGCAAAAATAAAAGCGCAACCCTCACAATACCTTCGCGGCATGAACAACATCCAGCCCTATTGCCCTGAAATTCGGTTCTCAGACGTGGACGCGTACGGCATCGTGCACAACGCCAAGTACTTGGTTTACATGGAGCAGGCCCGCATCCACTGGTGGCGTCAAGCGGTAGGAGGAAGTGCGTGGGATTGGACGAAGGTTGGCGTGTTGGTAGCGCACCACACCATCGACTACCTGAGTCCCGTGCGACTCGGGGATACGTTGGAGGTGTCGTGCATTGCAGGAGATGTTGGTACCAAAAGCATGGACGTGCACTACAACATGTTGTGCGAAGGTCGACCAGTGGCCAAGGCCAAAACGGTGCTCGTGTGCTTTGACCACCGGGGAAAGCGGACCATCTCGGTGCCCCAAGAATGGCGTGACGCGCTCGAGCGTCTCAAGGCATCGGCCAAAGCTTGATCTCCGTCAGGGGCGTTCAGACTCAGCGACGAACCACCCAAACCTGATGTGACCACGCACCGAGGGTGTCCTCGGGTTTCAAGACGTCTGCAGTCAGCGTGCCGTCGGGTTGGAGCCGTTCCATCGCCACAGCATCTTGAATCCACGGTTCCACGTTGTCCCAAGGCAAGGGCCGCGCTTCGTTCGCCGCGTTGACCAGGGTCACAATGCGAACGTCGTCTTGTTCTCGACTGAACCCGTATACGCCGCGCTTGGGGAAGAAGTGTTCGAGTCCTCCTTGGAACGCCAGGGGGAACGTATTCCGAATTGACAACAGCCCATGGACGTGGTCAAACCACTCCGACTCTTCGGGCGTACGTCCCTCGGCGGAAAACGCATTTCGGTCGTCCTCGAGCCAACCCCCAGGAAAGTCTTGGCGCACTTTGCCGTCGGGTTCGCACCGCGTGTCAAACCCAAGTTCTGTGCCGTAGTACAAGCAGGGTGTGCCGCGTCCCATCAGCAGCATCGCCAGTCCAGCTTTCGCTTTGTCGGCGTCGCCGGCTTCCGCGATCCACCGGTGGGTGTCGTGGTTGTCCAAAAAGGTCACCAGTTTTTGAGGGTCGGGATACAGAAAGTCCTCCACCAGCACTTCGTAGACTTTGCCAATGCCGTGCTCCCAGCCCTCGCCTTGTTCTGCGGCTTCCTGCATGGCAAAATGCCACGCGAAGTCCACCGCGCCATCAAGTCCTGTGGTGGGTCCCCAACCAAACCCGTTGCCTTCGACGAGGGCCGCTTGTTTCGCGGAACCGTACACCCAAGCTTCCGCGAACATGAAACATTGCGGGAAAGATTCAGACACGCGTTTGGTCATGGCGGCCATGGCGTCTTGCTGGCCGTAGGTGTAGGTGTCGATGCGCAATCCGTCGATGCCGACTTCTGCCATCCACCACAAGATGTTGGTGCCCATGTAGCGCTGCAGGTCGTCGTTGGCTTGATTCATGTCCGGCATCATGCGGTCAAACCATCCGTCGTTGAATCCGGCGACGTCCGGGCTTTGGCCGTGGGGATCCAGCACAACACCACTTCTGTAATTGGTGCGCTTTTCGTCGGTGAACCCGCCTGCCCAGTTGTGCACCCAAGCGCTGTCAACCGGGTGGGTCAAGAGGCGGTGGAGGTTGCCCCAATGGTTGGGCACCCAATCGTGCACGATCCGAATGCCATGGTCATGCGCGGCAGCCGTGAGGTTTTTGTACATCTCCAGCGTACCCAGACGCGGGTCCACCAGGTAGCTGTCCGTACAAGCGTATCCGTGGTACGAGGTCTTGGCCAAATCGTTGGCCACCACGGGTGTCATCCACACTGCTCCAATGCCGAGGTCGGCGAGGTAATCCAGCTTCGACTCGACCCCGGCCAAGTCCCCGCCGTGACGGGCGTACATCTCTGTTCGGTCGATGCCGCGTTCAAGCTGTCCCTTCACCTCGTCGTTGGACGGGTCTCCGTTCACAAATCGGTCTGGCATAATGAGGTACATGACTGGGGCCTCTTCCCAACGGTCGAGGCGGTTCCTGGGCAGGGTTGGCACGACTTGAAAGGGGAAAGACGTCCACCGTCCACGTTCTGGCAAGACGTTCAAGGCGACTTCTGTGGCCTCCCTCACCCCAGACACGTCCAATTCAATCCAAACGTGGCCAGGCAAGGTGGAAGGGCGCCAGTTCAGCAAGGCCACCCCGTCATCGTTGTCGGTTTCCACGTCTTTGGGAACACCGAGGGCTGGATGCGAAACCAGGACTTCGACCTTGCCTTCTTCCAAGTTGCCCCACCATCCAGGAGGGTCGACATGTCCAGTCTGGGCGACTGCGGCCAAGGCGCTGTACCCCAAGGCGAAAACGCAAGCAATGTTGTGGACAGTGTTGTTCATGATTTTGCGAAAATCGGATTCTGTGGGGGACGAATGTCGGGCCCCATCCCTCTAGATTTGCTCGAAAGTGTCATTTTTACACCAAACCATCTAACGTTACACGATGAAACAATTTTTCTCTCTTGTCGCTGTGGCTCTCCTGGGCTCCGCAGCCTGGGGCCAAACCATGGTGACCCTCACGGTCGACATGACCAACGAAATGGTGAGCGCAGACGGCGTTCACGTGGCGGGCAACTTCCAAGGTTGGGAATCTGGGGCCACGCCCATGACCGACAACATGGACGGCACGTGGTCGTACAGCTTTTCTTCGGACACCGCCGCCACGTACCAGTACAAGTTCATCAACGGCAACGCTTGGGGGTCCGACGAGAGCATTCCTGATGCCTGCGCTTACGACGGGAACCGCCAGATCATGGTGGACGGCGCCATGGGCGACGTGTCATCCACGGTGTGTTACAACAGCTGCGCGGCGTGCGGCATGACCACCGTGCGTTTCCGCGTGGACATGAGCGACGAGGAAGTGTCTGAATTTGGGGTGCACGTGGCGGGGAATTTCCAAGATCCAGTTTGGCAGCCAGGCGATACCGAGATGACCGACCCCGATGGCGACATGGTGTACGAGAGCATTCAGCACTTCGACGCGGCTGATATGACTGAAGTTGAGTTCAAGTTCATTAACGGCAACGTTTGGACGGACCCCAACGAGTTGATCGACGGCGCTTGCGGCAACGAGTTGGGCAACCGCGTGTTGATGCTTGACAGCGAGAACATCTTGCTTGCCGCTGACGGGACGGGTGCAGCGTACTGTTTCGGTTCATGCACAGCTTGCGTGGCGCCATTGGTGGTCACCTTCACCGTAGACATGAGCGTGGTGTCCACCGTTTCACCCGAAGGTGTGCACTTGGCGGGCTCGTTCCAAGGTTGGGATCCTGTAGGGACGCCTTTGACGGACAACGGCGATGGAACTTGGAGCGTATCTTCTGAGGTGCCTCCAGGGACCCACGAATTCAAGTTCATCAACAGCAACGCATGGGACGGCAACGAGGAGAACATGGAAGGCTCTGGTTGCAACAACGGCGGCAACCGCATCGCGACGTTCGACGCCATGAACAACAACTACACCGCGTGCTTCAACACGTGCCCAGGTGAGTCATGCACCCCAGACCCCGATCCAGCCAACATCACCTTCCGTGTGAACATGGCTGAACAAGAATTGACCTCCGATCAAGCGGTCTTTGTGTGGGGTGGATTCACCGGCTGGCAAGGTGGTGCCATCGAGATGACCGACGCCGATGGCGACGGCGTGTGGGAGCACACCGAGAACATTTCTGGTGGCGCCAACGTCGACTACAAGTACAGCATTGGCCACCCCAACGACGAGGGTGTGGTTGAAGAATCAGGAGTGTTCGTCATGGACGGCGACACCACCAACTGGACCCTTGCGGGATGCGGT
>MDTB01020050.1_pt1 | contig 12016 bp, 11 predicted proteins | sample 811161 | NCBI WGS metagenome assembly MDTB01 (sample SAMN05326650, study PRJNA326480) | marine metagenome | isolation source: seawater | place: Mediterranean Sea | collected 2009 | reverse complement strand
TTTAATAGAAAATAAATTTTCAGGGTCTACTTCAAAAAATTTTGATAGTTGTTGATATTGATAGATCTTTTCATCAATTTCTTCAAAATTAATTTCATCATAATCTACAGAATCAAATTTATTTTCTAAATCATTAATTAATTCATTTATTTCCAAAATTAAAGAGGCAAATTTTTGTGAAATATGCGTGTATTCTTGATTTATATCTTCTAATTTATAAAGATTTTTTTCTATTGAATTTAAGTTGTCATTTGAATTATAAATTGATATTAATCTTTTAATTTCATTTAAAATTTCGCCATATTTTTTGATATTTTTATTTAAGTTTCTTTTATTAAGAAGCTCTTCATATTCATTTTTAGTTGGATTTAATATTTGAATTTTATTATTTTTGATTTTTAATATTTCTAGCTTCTCATTTATATTTTTTTCATTTTCCAAATAGGCTTGATAAATATTCTTTGAGTCTTTAAAATTTTTAAAAGAGGATTTTAAATCACTTTTCTCAATACCACCAATATTGTCAATGAATTTTAGAAAATACTTGTTATCAAATAATTCTTGCTGCTCAAAATTCTCTTGAAATTCAATTACATTTTTTAAAATTCCTTTTATGTTGTTGAGAGGTTTTATTTCACCATTAATTAATAATTTTGACTTTTGATTGGAGTTTATTTGTCTTTCTACAATTAAATAATCATCCTCAATAATAAGGTTGAGTTCATCTAGATTTCTTTTAATTAAATTATTAATTTCAAATACTACCTTAATTGATGAAATTTCATTTTCTTTTAAATTCAGATTAGTTTGGTTTTTCCCACCAAGTGCTAATTTTAGCCCTTCTATTATAATAGATTTACCAGCACCAGTTTCTCCAGTAAATGCATTAAAACCATTAATGAAATTAATAGATATTTTTTTTATCAATAAAAAATTTTTAATTTCTAACGAAACTAACATTCTAATTATCCTATAGATTGTATTACAGTATTATTAGAATTATTTTCTTCATTTTGTCTTAATATTTTAATTGGATTAAATTTTTCGTACCATTTTTCCTCTTTAATTACATCTTCTAATCCATTGATAGTATTGTATGATTTTTCATACCATTTACTATTCGGGAAATTATAAGCTAGTATAGATGCATATTTTTTTGCTAAATTAAATTCTTCAATATCGAAATAGATTTTACTTAAATAAAATAATGCTTCTTCTATAGATGAACTCGAACTGTGATGGTCAAATATATCTAAAAGATATACTAATGCCCCACTTTCATTTTTTTTACTTAAATAAAACTTTGCTATTTCAATTTTTGTCTGGGCTAAGTTATCATTTATTTTTCTTATTTTTGTAATTATATCTATTTCATATCTGCTATTAGGGTATGCATTTAATATAAAATTGAACTTTTCTAATGCTTTCTCTGCGTTTTCCTGACCATAGTTTGATTTTTTCATAATTATGTAATATGTCATTGCTTCCAAATAGTTAGCGTAAACAATATCAGTATTTCCAGGATAATATTTCTTGTAATTTTCAGCAATAGCTCTAGTTTTCTCATAATCTTTTTTCAGAAAGTGAATGTACGCTGTTAATAGCATACTTTTATTAGCATATTTACTACTTGGATAAATTACTTGTATTTTATTGAGTTGTATTAAAGATAAATCAAGCTGATTAGTTGATATTTGCTCTTTAGCTAAATCAAAAAGTTCATAATCCATAAGTTTATTGTTATCATAAATATTTTGATAATTAATTTTTTGATCAGTATCATCTTTTGAACAAGATACTATAAAAAAAGATAAGATTATTAGAATCGATTTAAACACTGATGAATTATAGCTTCAGAAAAAAAAATAAAATAGTTAAATATATAATTATTCATTATACGGGTATGAAAAATATAAATTTAGCATATAAAAAATTATCTGATAATAACTCAAATGTAAGCACACATTATTTAATTTCAAGAAATGGAATTATATTCAATTTATTATGTCCAAAATATAAGGCTTGGCATGCAGGGAAATCTAAATGGAGAGATAATATAAACATTAATGAGTACTCTTTAGGAATTGAATTAGAAAATAAAGGTCATAAATATGGTTACACAAATTTTACAAATAAACAATACACATCCTTAAAAAAAATAATTTTTTTTTTAAAACTTAATTTCTATATTTTAGATAAAAATATACTTTTCCACTCAGATATTGCCCCAAATAGAAAAGAGGATCCTGGAGAGAAGTTTTTAATTAATAGACTAGGAATTAATAGATTTAATAATAAAAAAATAAAAAAAAAATATACTACAAATGAACTGTTAAATTTATATGGATTTCATGAGTCATATATTAAAAAATATAAAAAATTTTGTATTATTGCAGTTAAACGATCGTTAAATTATGAAAACATTAATCCCTTTCAATCTAAAAAATTTTTAAATGATTTTTATAATTTAATATTTAATTAATTTTATGTATTATATTGCTGGGTAGCGTGTGGTCGCTTTGTTTAACAAAGAGGAAAGTCTGAGCTCGCGTAGAAAGTGATAACGGATAACATCCGTCGAGGGTAACCTTAGGGAAAGTGCAACAGAAACAAACCGCCATAAGGTAAGGGTGAAAAGGTGAGGTAAGAGCTTACCGGATATATAAAAAGTATCGCAATATGTAAACCCTATCACGAGTAAGATCAAATAGAGGTTAAAACTATTTCTACAGTTGGCCTGGGTTGATCGCTAGAATTAACTAGCAATGGTTAATTTAGATAAATGACTACAATTTTTAAAATACAGAACTCAGCTTATAGCTACCCAATACTATTTACTATTCCCTAGAAATCCCATATAATCCCACATAATACCATGTTAATGTTTTTATCGTCTTTTTACGGAATTATAGACTCAAAAAATAGGGTTGCTATTCCATCCTCTTTTAGATCAACAATTAGTATTTCCAAAGAAAAAATATTTATATACAAAAGTTTAAAATATAACTGTCTAGAAGTGCACCTATCATCCAAAATTAATTCATTGATCAAAAGTTTTGATGAAAAGGATTTTTTTTCTAAAAAAAATGACCATTTTAAAACTGCAATACTTTCTGATTTAGAAGAAATAACTATAGATAAAGATGGTCGGTTTATAGTGAAGGAACAACTTAAAAAATTTTCTAAATTATCAAAAGAATTAATATTTATAGGTAAGGGAAATCATTTCGAAATATGGGAAAAAAAATCAGGAGAAAACCATAAAAAAGTTTCTAGAGCAAAATTTAAATGATTATAGACCAACATATACCTATCATGACTGATGAAATTCAATCGTTTATTAAAAATAAAAAAAATTTATTTATTCTAGATTGTACGTTTGGAGGCGGAGGACACTCGTTAAAATTCTTAGAGGGCGGTCATAATATAACAGCAATTGATCAGGATGATAATTCTAAAATTATAGCTAAAAGATTAAAAATAAAATTTCCTAATATGTCTTTCTACAAAACTAATTTTAAAGATTTAAATTTATTAGAGTTAAAAATCAAAAAATTTGATTTTATTTTATTAGATTTGGGATTTTCTTCTAATCAGCTAGATGATAATAAAATTGGTTTATCATTTAAAATTAACTCAAATTTGAATATGAATTATCTAGGTGGTGATTTAAACGCATATAAGATTATTAATTTTTATAAAAAAGATGAACTACAAAGAGTCTTTCATTTATATGGTGAAATTAATCAAGCAGAAAAATTAGCCAAATATATTGTTAATGAGAGATCTAAGAAAAAAATAAATACCAATTACGAATTAATTGAGATTTTAAGAGATAGTGGAGTCAACTTTAGATCAAAAAAAATACATTTCGCAACTCAAGCATTTCAAGCTCTAAGAATTGAATCAAATAATGAATTAGAAAATTTAATAATATTCTTGGAAAAAGTACATAGTTTTTTAAAACTTAATTCATATTTAGCAATAATTTCTTTCCATAGTTTAGAGGATCGAATAGTTAAGAACTATTTCAGAGACAACAAAGTTAAAAAAAATAAAGATTTTCAAAATAATAAAGATTGGGGCTTTGAGAATCTTACTAAAAAACCTCTGATGGCGTCAAAAATTGAAATTATCAAAAATAGTAGGTCTAGATCTGCAAAATTGAGAGTTGGGAGATTTATAAATTGATTAATTATATTTCTAAATTCCTTTTGTTATTTATGTTTATATTTTTATTTCTAAGTTTTAAAAATCAAACTAAGATACTTGAAAATAATTTATTATACTTAAAAAATGTTTATTATAAAGATAGTCAAACTTATATTAATAAAGAGATTCTTCTGACTAAACAAATTAATCAGTTACAGATAAACGAATTAAAAAATTACGACTTTGTTGATAGTAAAAAAATTATAAAATTTAATAGAAATGAGTTTGATGACTTTACGATAATAAAGGTCAATTATGTTCAATCTGAATAATGAAACAGACTATAAATTACTTTCAGATACAAGAAATTATTATAATTTTTTTATTTTAACTATTTTTTTTCTTTTCATTGCTATTTTCACAAGGCTTATTTTTTTAAGTTTAGATAAAAATAATAGCACTCTATCAAATATAAAAGATACAAGTCTTAAAGCATTACCAACTATTTATGATTTTAATAAAAATACTTTAGCTTACTCTAGCTATAATTATTCAATAAAAAATATATTGAATAAAGTAAAATACTTAAAAAGGGATGTCCCACTTAATGGTATTTTAGAGTCAATTTACATAGGTGACCCATATATAAAATTTGAGAAAATTCTTACTAGAAAATACCCATATAAAGATATTACAAATAATATGATTGGACATACAAATATTGATCATCAAGGTGTTTCTTTAATTGAAAAATTTGTTGATCAAAATAAAAATGATATTGAATTATCTCTAGATATTCATTTACAAAAGAAAATATACGACTCTTTGTCCAAAGACACCATTAATCTAGAACCGGATTATGCTATGAATGTTTTAATTGATTTAAGTAGTGAGGAGATTGTCAGTAATGTTTTTGTAGATAACAGAGGTTCTAATAAGTTTGACCAAACATTATTACCTTTAAAGGATCTAAAATTTGATTTTGGATCTGTCTTTAAAACTTTTACCGTTTATTCTGCCATAAAAAATAAAAAGATTGATCTAAACGAGTATTTTGATGTCGATCAACCTGTATATATAGGAAAAAAAATAATAAACGATTTTCCAAGGAATAGTAATATACCAATGCAAGTTAAAGATATATTGAAAAAATCCTCAAACAGGGGAGCTATTTTGATAAGAAGAAATTTAGATTGTCAAAAAGAATTCAAAGTTGATTTAGATAAAATAGGTCTTTTAAACTCAATAGAAATTGGCTTTGGCATGAATTCTGTTGAACCGACTGTAAATAATTTTAGAGGAAGTTATTGTGATAATATCCCATATGGTTATGGTTTATCAATTTCCCCAATACAACTAATTAATGCATATGGAAAAATAATAACTGGGAGAAATAATTTTCAAGCTACTTTTGAGAAAAAAAAAAAAGATGGTAAAAATCAATATAACCAAACTTCTAGTGCTATAAATAAACTTTTATTTTATGCTAATGAAACTAATGACGATCTTTATAAAGACTTTTTAGTAGCTGGAAAAACAGGAACTGCCGATCAAAGTATTTCTAATGGTGAAAAAATTCAAAATGTAACATATGTTAGTTTTTTTCCATATAATAACCCAAAATACTTAAATTTATTATTCATGCAAAATCCTAAAGAAACTTATGGTAAATACATAACTGCTGGTAATACTGTAAAACCAGCATTCTATAATCTATTATTTGAGATCTATATGTATTTAGACTTATCTATTATTAATTCTAAGAGCACAGATATTTAATGAATTTAAATGAGTTAAAGGATAGTGGTTTTAAAATTGTTTCTAATTGGCAAGATTGTAACAAAAAATCTATTTTTATATATAATAGTAATGACATCAAAAAATTTATAGAGTATGTGAATTTTGCAATTAAAAAAAACTGCAAATTCATAATATGTAAAAGCAAATTTAAAAAGATAATAAATCAAAAATCAATCAAATTTATTTTTTATAAAAATCAAAAAGATTTGGATGATATTGCAAAAAAATTTTATAAATTTAATTATCTAAAACTTATTTTTGTTACAGGCACAAATGGTAAAACATCTATAGCCTACGGTGCAAATAAATTATTTAATATCAATGGTTTAAAGTCTTGTTATATAGGTACATTAGGTTTCTATATTAATACTAAAAAAATTAAAAAATTAAAAAATACAACTCCTTCATATTTTGAAATACTCAATTTACTCCAAATAGCCAATAATAATTTTATCAAATATGTTTTTATGGAGGTTTCTAGCATTGGTTATATGGAGGGAAGAATTGGAAATCTAAAATATAATCATTGCATATTGACAAATTTAAAGTCTGATCATCTTGATTACCACAAAAATATAAAAAATTATCATTCAGCTAAATTAAATTTAATAAAAAATCATAAATTGAAAAACTCTTTCTTGTTTATACAAGATAGTAAAATTAAAATTGAATTCAAAAGTTTTAAGGAAAAACTAATTAAACAAAGTATATTTATTTCTAAATACAATATAACAATTCTTAAAAAAAGAATTGATGAATTTCAAATATACATAAATAAAAACACTTATAATATAGTCACTTTCAATGACTTCATGGTTAAAAACCTAATTACAATACTAATGGTATATAAAAAAATTACTAAAAAATTCCCACTTGAACTCAAAAAATCATTATTTCCAGCCGGGAGATCTGAAATAATTTATAACAAAAAAAGTAAAGTCATAATAATCGATTATGCTCATACAAAGGATGCTTTCGAAAATTTATTAAAAAAATTACCCTTTTTAAATAAAAAAATTATTATTATATATGGATGTGGGGGAGATAGAGATAAAACTAAAAGACCACAAATAGCTAAAATTGTATCAAAATATACAAATTTACAGATTATAACCGATGATAATCCTAGAAATGAAGATCCAGCAATGATTAGGAGAACCCTTATTCAACACTCCTCTAATCCTATAGAAGTGCCTGATAGAAAAAAAGCAATAAAATTTGGCATAGGATATATTAAAAAAAATGAAGGTATTCTAATCATAGCTGGTAAAGGCCATGAGGAGACACAAACCTATAAAGATAGACATTATTTATTTAATGATAGATTAATTTCATCTAATTATGCAAAAAATTTATAAGCTTATTTATGACTTAAAATCAAAATATAATTGCAACATAGTTTTTGATACAAGACTTTTAAAAGAAAATGATATTTTCATTGGTTTAAAAACAAAAAATAATGATGGTAACTTATACTACAAAAAGGCTATTAAAAAAAAAGCTTCTTTAATTATAGTCAATGTTAAAACAAGCCATCCTAAATTAGTTTATTTAAAAGATACTCAATTATTTATAATAAATTTTTGTAAGTATATGATTAATACCTATAAAGGTAAAATTATAGCTGTAACCGGATCTGTTGGAAAGACAACATTCAAAGAGAATATTTATCATATTTTAAAAAAAAATAACTTTAAAACATATAGATCATATAAAAATTATAATAATATTCAGGGTCTACAATTCTCTATTATGAATATGAATCTAGATAGTGATTATTCTGTGTTTGAATTAGGAATAAATCACTCTAATGAAATGACTAAATTAATAAAGACTTTAAAACCTCATTATTGTCTTGTAACAGGTATAGAAGATTCGCACATCGGAAATTTTAGAAATTTGAATCATTTAATTGATAACAAATTAAAAATTTTTAATTCTAATAGACTTTTAAGTGGGTTAATTAATTATAATAATGATAATTTATATATTAAAAGTAAAATTAACTCTAAAGTAGAGCTTATTAATACAGATAATCTAAAAAGAAATATTCATCAAACTCAGAAAAATTATATTGTAGAATTTACACAAAATAAAAAAAAATATTCTATTAAGTCATTTAGAGGAAATTTTTGTATAAATATAGCAATTATATCTTTTTTATTTATTAAAATTTTTATAAAAAAATTTAGTTCAGATATTTTTTTTTATAATGAGTCTATTATTGAGTCTAGAGGCAATGAGGTCTCAACTCTTATAGGAAAAAAAAGAGTCAAATTCTTTGATCATAGCTATAACGCCAGCCCATACTCTCTTAATAAACAAATTTTAATATTTAATGAGAGAAATATTAACCAAAAAGTTTACATTTTGGGTGAAATGAGAGAATTAGGAGTTCAGTCAGATTTTTTTCATTTGCAAATATTGGAGTTGGTTACTACCTTAAAATTGAAAAAAATAATTTTCATAGGTGAAGAATTTTATAAGTTTAAAAGAAAATTTAAAAAGTATAATTTTTATAAAAATTATATGCCAGCCATCAATTATTTGAATAAAGAGATTAATAGTATAAAGAATATTTTTGTTATGGGATCAAGATCAAACCATTTAGACAGGTTAATAAAAGAATATGTTAAGTGATTTACTATACTCATTAAAAGAAACAGAGTCTTTATTTAATTTATTTGGTTATATTTCTTTTAGATCAGGCTTATCTTTAGTAAGTTCTTTTTCTATTGTTTTAATATTAATGCCTAGATGGATTATACTTCAACAGAAAATTTTCCCAAAAGGACAACCTATACGAAATGAAGGCCCTGATACTCATTATCATAAAGTTGGAACCCCAACATTGGGGGGACTTTTAATACTATTATCAATAATTTTTAGTTCAATTTTATGGACATCAAATTTTTCAAGTTTTAATTATATTCTGATTTTAACATTAATATTATTTGGTCTTATTGGCTTTGTTGATGATTTTCAAAAAGTCAAATTAGGAAGAGGAATATCTTCAAAGGCAAAATTTTTATATCAGTTATTAGCTACATTAATTATATATTTTACAATTAAGAGTAATGGTTTTGATTTAAACAAATTTAGTATCCCTTTCTTAAAGGATATTTCAATTGAGCTAGGTTATTTTTATTTTATTCTAATTTTGTTTATTGTAATTGGCTCTACAAATGCTACTAATTTGACAGATGGCTTAGATGGATTGGTATCAATGCCTTTAATATTTGTATTTCTTACATTTGCTATATTTGCATATGTGTTAGGTAATATAAATTTTTCTGATTATCTTTTAGTGAATTATATTAAAGGATCAGGAGAAATTGTAATTTTTTGTACCTCAGCAATTGGAGCATTGCTTGGTTTTTTATGGTTTAATTCAAGCCCTGCATCTATTTTTATGGGAGATACTGGTTCTCAATCTTTGGGAGCGTCACTAGCTGTTACATCTATTCTTTTAAAACAAGAAATAGTTTTAGCTGTAGCAGGGGGTATTTTTGTAATTGAAACAATATCAGTAATGTTACAAGTAACATATTTTAAATTTTCAAAGGGTAAAAGGTTATTTTTGATGGCCCCACTTCATCACCATTACGAAAAAAAAGGGCTATCAGAACAAAAGATAGTTATTAGATTTTGGATTTTAAGCTTTCTATTTTGTCTATTAGCCTTATCTCTTCTAAAAATAAGATAATTGATAGATTTAAACAAAAAATTTCTAATATATGGGTATGGCGTCAGTGGTAAATCAATAGAGAGATATTTCAAAAATAAAAAATGTAATTACAGTATTTATGATGATTTTAAAAAAATTATAAATAAAAAAGTCATTCATAAAAAGTACTTATTAAATAATATTAATAGATATAGTTATTTTGTTGTTTCTCCATCAATTAAAATTGATAAAAATCATCTTTTATATAAGTACAAAAATAAAATTTTAATTGATCTTGATTTTTTAAGTTTAGAATTATCTGAACAGAAAATAATTGGAGTTACAGGCACAGATGGGAAATCCTCAACTTGCAGTTACCTTAAAGAAATTCTATCAAATAAATATAAAACAAATATTATAGGAAATTATGGTAATACAATTTTAGACAATAAAGATCTTAATAACTATTTATCAAAAATAGATATCTTGATTATTGAATTAAGTTCTTATCAATTAGATAAAGTAAAGTTTTTAAAATTACACTATGCACTAATAACAAATATATTTAGTGATCATTTAGACTATCATGACAGTATAAAAAAATATGTTAATTCGAAATTTTATATACAAAATTTACTTTATGATTATTCTAATTTATATTTATCAAAAAATTTATATTTCAAATATCAAAGCAAAGTAAAAATAAAAAAAAAAAGAATTATTTTAAGTGATGATAAAATCTATTTAAAAAATGATCTTAGTTCATATTTTAAAGAGCTTAATTTAAATTCAATTAGAAAACTGATATATAATATTGATAGTAATATTAATTTAAAAACTATTAATATTTCAAATGAATTAAGTTTTAGAAATCAACTCATATATAATTTAAACAATTTAAAAATTTATAATGATAGTAAATGTACTAACTTAAATAACGCTATTTATAAAAATAATTTAATAAATAGTAAAAAAAAAATACTTATTCTTGGAGGTAAATTTAAAAAACAATTAAAAAATTCTAAATTTAATGTTTCAAATACATTAGTATTATTTTTTGGTAATCAAGCCAATTTATTTCTAGATCATTTAAATTTCATTAACTCAAAATATTATAAATTTATAAATTTAGATGAACTAATTATTTTTTTAAAATTAATTTTTAAATTGTATAAATATAATTATGTATTGTTTTCTCCAGGGGGTGAGTCTTTCGATTCTTATAAAAATTACATAGACCGAGGAAAACATTTTAATAAACTTATAAAAAAAGTATCATTTTGAAAAATCAATTATTTAGAGATGATCAAAGCTTATTAGGATCTAACTGGTATGTATTATCAAAAAAACTTTTTATTATTCCATTTATATTATCTTTTATAGGTATTCTTACTATTTATTCTTTGATAGGCACTGAGTATTCAATTTTACTTATATTTAAACATATAATTTTTTTAACAATTTCTTTAGTGGTTTTAATATTCATATCTTTAATCCCAAAAAATGATTTAAGGAAACTTTTAAATATTATGTGCTTATTTTTTATCTTTCTTTTATTAATTGTACCAATCTTTGGATATGAAATAAAAGGAGCAACTAGGTGGATAAGTTTTAATTTCTTTTCTATTCAACCTTCTGAATTACTTAAAGGACCTCTTGTATGCTTGTTTTCTTGGTTTTGCTATTTATACGTAAAATCAAATAATAAATCTTATTTATTTATAAGTTTTATAATGATTAGTATAGTAATTTTACTTTTACTTCTACAGCCAGATATAGGCACTTTATTCATTTATATATCTATTTTTTCTTTGATTTTAATTTTGTATTTTAGAAATTTAAAACTTTTTATATTATTGGGTTTTATAGGTGTGTTTTTTTTATTAATTGCTTATTTTTCTTTTGATCATGTTGCTTACAGAATTGATAACTTTTTAGATGGTGATAATACTCAGGTTTCAAAAAGTTTATCTGCAATTAAGACTGGTGGAATTTTTGGTGTAGGTCTGGGGGAAGGTCAACTCAAATATTCAATCCCAGAGTCTCATAATGACTTCATATTTGCTATCTTAATTGAAGAATTTGGTGTTTTATTCGGTTTATTTGTATCTTTTCTCTATCCAGTATTTTTTATTTTAGCCAGAAAATCAATGTTAAGCCCATCAAATTTATTTATTTCAAATACTATCTTTAGTCTATGTTTTTTGATGTGTATCCAAGCATTTATAAATATAGGTTCGTCTATAAAATTAATACCTCCAACAGGTATGACATTGCCATTTATTAGTTATGGAGGCTCATCAATGCTTTCTTATGCGATAATTTTTGGTACAGTCATCAACTTTAGTAAAAATGAAGAGAGTACTGCAAATAATTCATAGTGAAGTTGCTGACATA
>MDTB01045505.1_pt1 | contig 12017 bp, 10 predicted proteins | sample 811161 | NCBI WGS metagenome assembly MDTB01 (sample SAMN05326650, study PRJNA326480) | marine metagenome | isolation source: seawater | place: Mediterranean Sea | collected 2009 | reverse complement strand
TAATTAACATCTGTTTTTGATCTTCATAGGAATATATTAATCGATAAAATACTTCATATTCGGTTGCAATATTCCTGGCTGACACTGATAAAACACGCCGGCCAGTTTCATCTGAAATGATATCAATTACTGATTTTGCTTCTGATTTTGATTCTGCTAATTGAACTTTATTTGATATTAATTCTTCTTTTAAAGATCTGTAAAATACACTTCTTGGATCATTTGTCTCAATAAATACATTTGAAATTTTTTCGAGCTGAAGAATTGACTGTCTTAGCTGAAATCCGCATGAAGTAAGAGAAAAAATAAGAGTTATTAAGATAGTTTTTCTAAATAACAACATTAATCAATTTGCCTTTTACATAAATAAACTTCTTAACTGATTTACCATCAAGAAATTTAATGATTTTATCATTAGACATAACCATACTTTCTAACTCTTTCTGCTTTGAATCAACATCAATATTCAATTTGCCTCTCAATTTTCCATTGATCTGTATAATAATTTCAATTTCTTTTCTTTTTAAGATATTCTCATCATAATTTGGCCATGATGCATAAATAAGCGGATCTTCTTTACCCAGTTTTTGCCAAAGTGCATGACAAATATGAGGTGTTATTGGAGAAAGAAGTTTAACAATAGCTTCAAATGCTTCTTGCTTTAAAATATCACATTCAGGTGATACCGGTTGATATTTATTTAAAGTATTCAATAGCTCCATAATTCCTGCGATTGCCGTGTTGTACTTATATCTTCTTCCTATATCATCTGTAACTTTTTTTATGGTCGAGTGAACCTTAAATCTTAAATTTTTTTGAGACTCAGATAATTCCCATGAAAAGTTTTTATTTTTAATGATCTCATGTGAATCGATGGCGTTCCATAAACGATTCAAGAAACGATACGCACCTTGGACTCCAGCATCCGACCATTCCAATGCAAGTTCTGGTGGAGCAGCTGACATCATAAAAAGACGAACGGTGTCTGCACCATACTTTTCAATCAATCCCTGAGGGTCAACTGTATTTCCTTTAGCTTTAGACATTTTTGCACCATCTTTTAACACCATGCCTTGAGTTAGGAGATTGGTAAAAGGCTCACTAACTGAAGATAAACCCTCATCCCTCATTAATCTTTGAAAAAAACGAGAATAAAGCAAGTGTAATATTGCGTGCTCAATACCACCTGTATACTGATCAACTGGCATCCAGTAACTTTCTCGTTCATCCGTCATCCCTGATGAGGCATCATGACATGCATAACGAGAAAAATACCATGATGATTCAAAAAAAGTATCGAAAGTATCTGTCTCCCGTTTTGCGCTCTTATTACATTTTGGGCACTCTGTATTATAAAACTCAGGCATATCTTTGAGTGGTGAGCCGATTCCTGAAAATTTTACATCTTCGGGTAAAATAACAGGTAATTGTTTTTCTGGAACAGGAACAGCGCCGCAATCATCGCAATAAATTATTGGTATAGGAGTACCCCAATATCGTTGACGAGACACACCCCAATCTCGTAAACGAAAATTAGTTACTCTTTTTCCTTTGCCAGTAGACTCAAAATAATCAGCGATTCGATCAAAAGCTTGATCTGAAGTCATATCGCTGTAATTTAATGAATCTATCAATATTCCTTTTCCCACGTAGGGTGCATTATCAATGTTTACTTCAACATCATCATTCGGTCTTATTACCTGCTTTATATTCAGATCGTATTTCTTTGCAAACTCCCAATCACGTTGATCATGGCCCGGAACGGCCATAATAGCTCCACTTCCGTATGCCATTAGAACAAAATTTGCTACCCATACTGGTATTTTTTCGCCTGTTATGGGATGAATGGCATAAATATCTAATGAGAGACCTTTTTTTTCCATAGTTTCGATTGCTGCTTCAGACGCATGATTCTTTTTACAATCTTTGATGAATGCAGCAATTTTAGTATCATTTTTAGATGCTTTTAGTGCCAGAGGATGTTCTGGAGCAACTGCCATATAAGTTGCACCCATTAGAGTATCTGGTCTAGTTGTATATATTTCTAATTTTGAAGAGCTACCATAGATATCGAATGAAAGTTCAATGCCTTCAGATCTGCCAATCCAATTTCTCTGCATCGTTTTTACAGATGTTGGCCATCCTTCAAGATTATCAAGATCCTCAAGAAGCTCGTCAGCATAGGCTGTAATCTTCATAAACCACTGAGGTATTTCCTTTCTTTCAACAACAGCATCAGATCTCCAGCCTCTCCCATCAATTACTTGCTCATTGGCCAATACTGTTTGATCTACAGGATCCCAATTCACTATAGAATTTTTTCTATAGACCATTCCTTTTTCAAATAGACGTATAAACAGCCACTGCTCCCATTTATAATAGTTTGGATCACAAGTGGTAATCTCACGATTCCAGTCATAGGCATAACCCAAACGTTTTAATTGTCCCCTCATATAGTCAATATTTTCATATGTCCATTTCGCTGGAGGGATATTTCTTTTAATTGCAGCATTTTCTGCGGGCATTCCAAATGCATCCCAACCCATTGGTTGAAGAACATGCTTGCCTCTCATTCTTTGGTATCTCGCAATTACATCACTTATTGTAAAAACACGAACGTGACCCATGTGCAATTGACCACTGGGATAAGGGAACATAGTAAGACAATAAAACTTTTCCTTTTTAGTTTCTTCTGATGACTCAAAGCATTTTTCTTTAGCCCAAAAATCTTGTGCAGCTTTCTCTATGTGATCTGATTTATACATACTAATCATTATTTATAATAATTTTATAACACCGCAATTCTTAAGATAGTCAATGATAATGCCCACCTCTTCTTTTAAACTCATTTTGTGACTGTTTAGATGAATTTCTGGGTTATTGGGCATTTCATAAGGGTCATCAATTCCTGTGAAGTTTTTTATTTCTCCTGCTCTTGCCTTTTTATAAAGCCCCTTAGGATCTCGACCTTCAGCAATTTCGAGAGGACAATCAACAAAAACTTCAATAAATTTTAGGTCCGCATCATCATGCAGTATTCTTACTTCATTTCTATCTTCACTATATGGGCTAATGAAGCTTGAGATGGCGATCATTCCAGCATCACCAAATAATTTACATACTTCACCAATTCTTCTGATATTTTCTTTTCTATCTTGCTCAGAAAATCCTAAGTTCTTATTGATACCCATTCTTACATTATCGCCATCCAATCTATATGACAGAATGCTGTCACTATGCAGCGCCTTCTCTAAAGCGACCGCAATTGTACTCTTTCCACTTCCTGATAAGCCAGTGAACCAAACAGTTGCACCCGTCTGTGGAAGAATTTCATATCTATCAAGTCGAGAAATCTCGCCTTCATGCCATGAGACATTAGTTGCTTTTTGATTTATTTTTATTGTCATCTTAAAAGTCTTATCTGTAGATCGGATATTATATATATACCTTGTCTAAACATCTCATTTTCATATTTTTTTTCTATTTTTAACAGGTTCAATTCTGCTTAAGGAGATGAAAATAATCAAAAGTGAAGAGAAAATAATTAACCAATTCCCATAAATTACAAAGGGAGTTGAGCCTGTCCTTGGATGAATCTCATAATTCAGCATCTCATAATCGAATTGACCTGACCTTTTGACGATTTTACCTTCTGGATCTATAAATGCGCTTATACCGTCATTGGTTGATCTAATCAGATATCGCCCTGTTTCAAGTGCACGCATTCTTGTTATTTGAAGGTGATGATGTGGAGCTATAGAATCCCCAAACCATGCATCATTGCTTATATTGATGATTAAGTTTGCATCTGGAAAGAAGTTAAGCTGCTCAGAAGCAAAAGCAATTTCGTAACAAATCGCTGAGGCTATTTTTACATTATCATTGTATTGTATGAGAGATTGATCTGTTTCTCCTTTGAGTAAATCAATATTTGGTAAATTCTTCATTCTCATCCATTCTCGAATGAAATTAGGTACTGGAAAATACTCTCCAAATGGCACCAGATGTCTTTTTCTATAAAACTGCCTTTTTTCATCATCTAAAAACATCAAGCTGTTATAAACGTTATTGGAATTTTTTTGTTGTTCCAACACCCCAAAAGCCAATTTTTTGTTGTTCTCACCAATATGAGTACTTATATCATTTATAAAAGGTTCAATAATATTCAAAGATGCTGGTATGGCGACTTCAGGCCAAACAATCAATGTATCTTTTTCTGCCTCAAATGTTGCTGTCCTATATAAATTCATTGTTTTCGATAACTGCTCTTTTTTCCATTTTAAGTCCTGCGATACTCCTCCCTGGACAATTTTAACTGCAATGGGTTTGTCAAAATTTTCAGTCCAAAAATCTACTGATACAAAATATCCCACCAAATAAGGCGCCAATAATGTAGAAAAAGCTAAATAGAAGCGAGCCTTAACACAAAAAAATAAAAAAGAGCATGAAGAAAATAGTAAAAGCCAAGAAACACCATAAACACCAAAGATTGGTGCCCATCCAGCCAGATATGTATCAATTTGACTATAACCAATCGTTAGCCATGGAAAACCAGTAAATATCCATCCTTTTGCCCACTCAAGTAGAACCCATACAGAAGGACCCAAAAAAATTAGTGTAATTTTACGCTTACCGACGAGCCAAGAAATAAGTAATCCCGCAATAGCGATATACAAAGACATTAAAATTACTAAGGCGATCATTAATATTATGGCCACCCAGATAGGTGCATTTCCAAATATATGGATAGAAATATAAATCCAATAAACACCAAAAAGATTGAACCCGACACCAAAGAAAAAAAGATAAATTGCTGTTTGTTTTGGCTTAAGCGAAATGCAAGCATAAAAAATTATCGCCATTATAATTGGAGCTAAAAAGAAATAATTATAAGGAGGAAAAATTAGAGTAAGCGAGGCACCCAAGAATAAGAATAAAAGAGATGTCTCATTAAAGAAGCCAGAAGAATGTTTCTTTAATATTATTTTATTCAACATTTTAGAATTAGAGCAATTAATTTAAAAATTAATTATAATTTTTTTACTTCAAGTATCTCGATACGTCTTCGATGAGTTCTGGTAACTGTAAATTCGAAATCAGAAAAAACAAGTTTTTCACCATTTCTAGGTAAACGACCAAACTCATTGACAACAAGCCCTCCGATTGTGTCGTATGAACTGTGATCAAGGTCACATTTAAAGTAATCATTAAAATCTTCAACTCTCGTCAAAGCTTGTACAGTGTATAATTTACACCCATCGGTACTCTTTAAAATTTCTATAAATTCTTGCTCTTGAGGATCATGTTCATCATCAATTTCACCAACAATTTCTTCCAAAACATCTTCGATTGTTAATAACCCTGAAATACCTCCATATTCATCAACTACTATTGCCATATGATTTCTACTGACCCGAAATTCTTTTAAAAGTGTATTCAGTCTCTTTGATTCTGGTATCACAGATAATGGTCGAATATACTTTTTCAAATTGATATTTTGATCACGCTCATTCATATAATGTCTGAGCAAATCTTTGGCAAGCAAAACCCCAATACTTTCATCAGATTCTTTGTTCATAACAGGGAATCTTGAGTGGCCAGATTTGACGATCGTGCTTAAGATTTCATCTAAAGAATCACCTTCATTGATAACTTTCATTTGAGATCTCGGAATCATAACTTCACGAACTTGTGTCTCAGCTACATCCAATACTCCTGATAGCATTTCCTGTTCATCTGGATCGATAGCACCGTTATTCTCTTGGAATAAATCCTGAATTTCTTTACGACTATATGGTTTACGATTAATAGCTCTTGATATCCGATGGAAAAGCGCTACGAAACCTTTATTTTTTTGGTTTTTAGTATTTTCTGTCATTTCTTCTCTTAAGTATTAAATCTTGAATTAAAAAGATCAATGTTTATCTGATAGATTTTGTAAATATGGATCACTGAATCCCAAATAAATGCATATCTTTTTTTCTAAAAGCTCCATCTCTTTTGCGCTAGAATCAGAAACATGATCAAAACCAAATAGATGTAGAAACCCATGAATGACAATGTGGCACCAATGAAAATTGATTTCTTTTTTTTGCCTCTTTGCTTCCATCTCAATTATTTCAGGACAAATCACAATATCACCTAAATGGTATCTTGGAGATTCAGGCCAATATTTAGAATCTTTTGATTTTGATGGAAAAGATAATACATTTGTTGTTTTATCTTTCCCTCGATACTGCTTATTAAGTTTTTGGATTTCATTGGAGGAGACAGTTTTTAAGCTTAACTCCATCTTATTATTTTTTGGTTTATTCTCATTATTAATAAATTGAAAGGATTCGGATATCCATTTTTCTATATTTTCTTCACTAGGTATATTGTCAACCATAGAGTTATCCAAAATTTCAATTTTTAAATTGAATTTTTTCCCCACCGTGTTCTGTTTAGGATGACTCATATGCCTCTATGATAAGTTTTACTAGATCATGTCTTACTACATCTTCAGCCGTAAAATAAGTGAATGCTATTTTTTTAATTTTTCTAAGAATTTTTGCGCAATGCTTTAATCCTGATCGCTGACCTTTGGGTAAGTCGATTTGAGTTATATCACCAGTCACAACAGCACGGGACCCAAATCCAATTCTTGTCAAAAACATTTTCATTTGTTCAATAGTTGTATTTTGAGCCTCATCCAATATCAGAAAAGACTCATTTAATGAACGACCCCTCATAAATGCCAGAGGTGCTATTTCAATAAGATGTTGGTCAATTAATTTAGAAACTTGATCTGCACCCAACATATCATAAAGAGCGTCATACATTGGTCTCAAAAATGGATCTACTTTTTGAGACATATCTCCTGGAAGAAAACCCAATCTTTCACCAGCTTCTACTGCAGGTCTGACAAGGATAATTCTCCTGACATCATCATTTTCAAGCGCTTTTATTGCACTTGCAACGGCCAGATATGTTTTTCCTGTTCCGGCTGGGCCGATTCCAAATGTAAGATCATTGAGCATAATATTGGAAAGATAATCACTTTGATTGTCTCCTCTAGCGCGGATTAGCTTTTTTGATGTTTGTATTTGGTTGAATTCATTTTTTATTTTATCTGAATCTTTGAAATCATCGTTTTTATTCATTTCATTTTCCCTAAGGAGAACATGAATTGCCTCAAAATTTATTTCCTCTGAAGCGGATATTTTATAAAGTTTATTAATTATTGTTCTTGTTTTTCCAACAGATTCATCACTCCCACGAATCTTGAGAATATCTCCTTTTGATAAAATATCAACTTTAAAATACTCTTCGATTTGTTTGATATTTTCATCAAAATTACCACAAAGATTTGCAAATCTTCTGTTATCAAATGGCGCTAACAAAAATTCCGATGAGATGATATTTTTATCGGTCATTGTAGTTGTTTAAATGGATATTCAATTTGTTTCGAAAACACGACCACGCAATGAGTTCGCTAAGGCCTCAGTAATTTTTATATTTACAAATTCACCAATCAATGAAATAGGACCGTCAAAATTAACCCACCGATTATTTTCTGTCCTACCTGTTAACTGGTTCATATCTTTTTTAGAATGCTTTTCTACCAAAACTTCTTGAGTGGTATTGATCATAGTATCGCTAATTTTCTTAGCATTTTTATTTATTTTTGATTGAAGAAGTTGCAACCTTTCTAATTTAACCTCATATGGGACATTATCTTCCATCTCAGCGGCAGTAGTATTCGGTCTTGGGCTATATATGAAGCTAAATGATTGGTCAAAGCCAATATCATCGACTAATTTCAAGGTTTCTTCGAAATCCTTCTGAGTTTCTCCAGGGAAGCCAACAATAAAATCTGATGAAATGCTAATATCCGGTCTTACAATTCTTAATTTTTCAATTCTATCAATATAACGCTCTACTTTATATTTTCTCCTCATCAACTTAAGGATTCTATTTGATCCACTTTGAACAGGTAAATGTAAATAATTTGCAAGCTTTGGATTTCTGTATACCTCAATCAAATCATCTGTAAATTGAAGTGGATGTGAGGTAGTAAATCTTATCCTATCAATCCCATTAATATTGGACACAAGATTGATTAGGTCAGCTAGCTTTAATTTTTCACCAATTTTATTCTTTGACCTATAAGCATTTACATTCTGCCCAAGGAGATTAATCTCTCTTACGCCTTTTTTTGCTAAATCTTTTATTTCGTTAATTATTTGATCAGGTTCTCTACTTACTTCATAACCTCTGGTTTTTGGAACGACACAAAAACTGCATATCTTACTGCAACCTTCCATAATTGAAACAAAAGCTGAAGGATCTGCATCCTGCACTTTAGGAAAAGTATCGAATTTCTCTACTTTTGGGAATGAAATGTCAATAGAAGATTCATTAGAATGAATTGCATCATCGTACATTTTTGGGAGACGATGAAGTGTTTGCGGGCCAAAAACCATGTCAACATATGGTGCACGATCCATAATCTTCGATCCTTCTTGACTTGCAACACATCCGCCCACACCTATCAAAAGTTCTGGGTTGCCATCCTTAAGTAATTTCCAACGGCCCAATTGAGAAAATACTTTTTCTTGTGCTTTTTCTCTGATCGAGCAGGTATTCACCAATAATAAATTTGCTTCCTCAGCATTTTTAGTTAGTTCAAATCCATGCGATTGTCTTAAAACATCAGCCATTTTGTCAGAATCATATACGTTCATCTGACAACCCATGGTTTTGATGTAGAGTTTATTAGTCATGATAAATTAATTTGAAAATAATTATGATTATGAATGGGGCAACTTCAAATATATCCAACTAAATTTAATTAGAATGGAATATCGTCGTCGAAGTCATCATTTTCTTGAGTATTTTTTGGGCTTGAAATTTCTTCTGAAGAATTACTATTCATTGATGAAGAACCGGTATTTCCAGCAGATCTTCCTCCTAGCATTTGCATTTCATTGGCAACAATTTCTGTAGTATACCGATCATTTCCGTCTTTATCTTCCCATTTACGTGTTTGAATTTTGCCCTCGATATAAACTTGAGAGCCTTTTCTAAGATACTCAGTTGCAATCTCAGCCAAACGGTTAAACATTACGACTCGATGCCATTCTGTCTTTTCTTTTTGTTCCCCAGTTTGTTTATCTTTCCAGGACTCATTTGTTGCTATACTCAAATTTGCTACCGCTGCATTACTTGGGGTATAGCGTGTATCTGGGTCTTGCCCTAGAGTTCCAACTAAAATTACTTTATTTACTCCACGTGCCATGTCTTTACCTAATATTGATTTAATGTTCTATCATACTAAAAAAATTATGATAATTCGTTATAAATATAATCTTTGTATTATTTATATTTTTTTACAGGTACTTTCTATTCCCGATCATAATTAAAAACCAAAAAACTATTAGAATTATCAAAAAATTATGCGCTTCTGCATACCCAAATGTTCCGATCAAAATCCCTCCTATTATACCTCCTGTAAATGCACCAAGAAATTGGAAGCTTGAAAATATACCCAGTGAAAAACCTCTAATTTTCTTATCAGATAATATAGATACTCTCGAAGGAAGCGTTGCCTCCATATAATTAAATGCAACGAAAAATATAGTCAAACTTATCAAAAGAAGTGATGAAGATGGTTCAAATAAAAACAATAAAAATTGACTCGAAAATAAAAGTAATATTGGAACAATTAAATTCATCTTCTTTTCTTTTTTATCATCATTGATAATTAATGGGGCTACCAATATCAATGAAATGGATAATGAAAGAATATAATATTTCCAATGGTCTACTGCAGATATATAGAAAGTTTCAATCATTATAAATGGAAAAATAACAAAAATTATTGTTAATACTTGATGCAAGAAAAAAATATTCAGATCGTGCAGAATAAGATTTTTTTTTGAGTAAATTCATGATTTTTATTGGTTCATGATGGTTAATTATTTTTTTGCTAGGAATATTCATTAAAACAACGATAGACATTAAGGACATAAAGATAGAAATAATAAATATGGATCTAGCGCCATAATAAGATGATATTACTGGGCCAAGTATTAAAGATAAAAGAAAAGAGGCACCTATTCCAATACCGAATATAGCCATGGATTTTGTTCGAACCTCATCTCTTGTAACATCACTCAGAAGTGCACTAAGTGTTGCAGAAATCGCTCCCGCCCCTTGAAGTAACCGGCCGGCAATCAATCCATATATGGAGTTACTATAAGCAGCTATTGCACATCCAGAAATAAAAATTAATAATCCAAAAATTATTACTGGTTTTCTTCCAATTTTGTCAGATAAATAACCAAATGGTATTTGTAAAACTGCTTGGGTAAGCCCATAAGCGCCGACAGATATCCCAATTAACATTGGTGTTGAATTTTCAAGTTTACTAGCAAAAATCGACATTACTGGCAGTAACGCAAATAAACCGAACATTCTCAACATTGCAATGAGCGCAATCAATAAAACATTCTTTGTTTCTTGAGGGAGCATCGGTGTATTTTTATTATGATTTATATTCATAAGAATCAATATTTTCCATCCATAAGTCTCTGAAAAATATGGAAATAAAAAAAAGAATAAATTCTTTATTGTTTAAAAAAAACCTTCTAGGTAGATATAAGAAAATTATTTCAAAGTGTTTTTGATCTTCGATATTGTGTAAAGGTATATTAGCAGGTTGTCTAATATATTTAATACATAAATTATGAAATCAATCGACATTCGCGGAGCAAGAACACACAATCTAAAAAATATCGATGTCAACCTACCAAGAAACAAATTAATTGTTTTTACAGGGTTATCTGGTTCTGGAAAATCTTCTCTCGCATTTGACACGATATACGCTGAGGGAAGAAGGCGTTATGTTGAATCTCTATCTACCTATGCGAGACAATTTTTATCAGTAATGGATAAGCCCGATGTGGATCATATAAATGGACTCTCACCTGCGATATCCATTGAACAAAAATCTACTTCACATAACCCTCGATCGACTGTAGGGACTGTAACTGAAATGTATGATTATCTGAGACTCCTGTATGCGCGTGTAGGCATTCCTTTTTGTCCGGAACACGGAACAAAACTTGAGGCACAATCTATCAGCGAAATGGTCGATAAAACCCTAGCACATAATGAAGGAACGGCAATGATGTTGCTGTCACCAATAGTTAAAGAAAGAAAAGGAGAGCATCTTGTTTTGATGCGAAACTATCTTACACAGGGATTCATTAGAGCTAGAATTAATGGTGAAATTTGCGATCTAAATGATCCCCCAAAACTTGAATTAAATAAAAAACATACTATCGAAATAGTTGTAGATAGATTTAAAGTTAAATCAGATATGAAACAAAGATTGGCCGAATCCTTTGAAGCCGCTTTAAAACTATCCAATGGGATAGCACAAATTGCAATCATTGATGACAATAAAACAGATGAGCTGATATTTTCTGATAAATTTGCTTGTAACATTTGCGGTTATAGTCTTACAGAATTAGAACCAAGACTATTTTCATTCAATAACCCTGTAGGGGCATGTACTTCTTGTGATGGATTGGGCGTAAAACAATTCTTTGATCCGGAAAAAGTCGTCGTAAATGAGAATTTATCTCTAGCAGGAGGTGCTATTAGGGGAAGAGATCGTAAAACTGGTTACTACTTCAGTATGATCGAAAGCCTGGCAAAGCATTACAAATTTGATGTTGAGATTCCTTACAAAAATCTCGAAAAAAAAATTAAAGATATTATTCTTTTTGGCAGCGGAGATGAAAAGATAGAATTTTCATATGCCAGTTATAGAGGCAAAAGAATGAAAATTCAAAAACAACATAGTTTTGAAGGAATTATTCCAAATCTTGATAGGAGATATCATGAAACTGATTCAAATTCAGTTAGAGATGAACTTGGTAAATATCTAAATACTCAAACTTGTCCATCGTGCCAAGGAACAAGATTAAACATATCTGCAAGGAATGTTTTTATTAATAAACTCTCTT
>MDTB01065409.1_pt1 | contig 12018 bp, 7 predicted proteins | sample 811161 | NCBI WGS metagenome assembly MDTB01 (sample SAMN05326650, study PRJNA326480) | marine metagenome | isolation source: seawater | place: Mediterranean Sea | collected 2009 | reverse complement strand
GCCTTCATTGCAAAATTATACTCTCCATCTGCCAGTTCTTTATCATCCGGTATGGTAAACTCATGGGTCGTGCCTGAAGCATATCCTTTGATCGAATCATCATTAAAGTAAAGGAATACCGAGTCCGTAGCTGTGAGATTTGAAAGAGTAAAGCTTGGCTTGTTATTATTAGTTAGATCATCGGTCGAGGAGGTCCCCGTATCTGAGTCAGCCTTAAGATCGACAACCATCGGTGGACTTTCTCCAAGATCAGTATAGTTTCCATTGTCATTCACAGTAAATCCATCGATATATGGTGCTGTCTGATCGATAACAACTGATAAGGCATTGATTGATGAAGATGATATATTCCCTGCCTGATCTCTAGCATACGCTTTAAAGTCACTGCTCGAAGCTTCCGTGATCCCGGCGATAGTAACTTCAGCAGACGTTTGGCCATTTGCAAATCCACGACCTACTACAACATTCCCTGAATTTATAACATGCACACTATCCCCTGCAGCCATACTTGTCACATTAAAAATGATAGTTTCTAAGTTGGTCAAGTTATCCGAATTTGAGGTTCCTTTATCTGCTGCAACTGTAAGATCAGGTGTGTCTGGCGTAGATGGCACCGTTCTGTCAACAGTAATAACATTGGTAGCACTCTTAGCGGAGACATTCCCCGCAGAATCAGTGACCGTATAACTAAATGTATACTTATCATCAGGTAGAGAACGACTGACCCAAATTGTATCCGACCCATCTCTTAATGGAGTGTCTTTGTCTACCTCCATCATAACATCAGCCACTACAAGAAAATTATCCACGCCTGCTGATTCAGCATCATAATAAATATCAATAACATTTTGTTTATTTGCGACCAATCCTACGAGATCTAAAGTGAATTTTCTATTGTTTGTCACATTATCATCATCTGCAAATCCCGTATCATGTGTGGCTATAAGGTCTGGAGCATTTCCTAATGCTGGTGGATCCGTATCAATCCTAAACTTAAGAACTGTAGTAGGATCAGAAATATTATTTGCAGGATCCTTTGTCACAATTGTTGCAGAATATGCCGTAAGTTGACTTGCAAGATCTGAAGGAACAGTGAAGTTCATTTCATTTGCATTTACCTTAGACCTTATAGTTGTATCGATTGCGGTGCCATTATCTATAATAAGGTATATGGAGTCTCCAGATGCACTTGCAGTACTTGTTAATCCAGATATGCTAAAGGTCGGTGCCTGTACACTAGTCAAGTTATCAGTTTTACCAACCCAATTGAGATTGCCATCCTCATCATATGCTTGAATACCCGTATCTGAATCATTGACCATATCCAAGGTTAATCCAGACAGATCGGTCTTTGTTCTATCAATAGTGACATTTGTATTATCTGTGTCACTGGTTAAGACAGCAACCGCATCACTCTCATTGCCTGCAAGATCAGTACAGGTAATTGAGAATTCAACTTCACCCTCAGAATGGTTTGTAACAACCGTCTTTGATGCCAACCATGTTTGGTCACTGACTGCATTAGGGGTGTTAGGAGTGACAGTCACATCTTGTGTATTACCAATCATACTAACGGTTGGTGAAGAAATGAGCTCACCATCAGCACCCGTTGAAATTTCAATGGTAACAATGTCCTGTACTTTGGCCATTGTATTGCTGCTATAGTTGTTATCACTGTATACATTCACTTTTGTTAGGACAGGCTTTGTCTTATCATATTGAACATATAGATCGTCAGTTGTTGTCGTCCTATTTATATCTGACGTTCTACCCACATTGCCCGCATAATCTTTAAATGTGACCAGTTTTAATTCTACCTGCCCTTCCACATCATCAGTATTTAGTGTCTTGGTGGCTGTCCATGATCTATCCGTATCGCCAGCACTTTCATCTACTGAAGCAGTGCTTATCTTGATAGAGGGTTGCTGGATCAGTTCACTAGCAGTTAAACTAGCCGTGATGATATCATCTGCTTTTGCAAGAGTAGTTGTATTGTTGTTTGAGAGGTAGGTAAATACTTGAACACTGGGTTCAGTCTTATCAAAGGTCACATAGACATCGTCTGTGGTCTCAGTAACCTGGTCTCCACTGTAGCCATTTAGATCTGTAAAGTCAATTGTGAAAGGTATGACAACCCCTGCACCATCATCATCATCTGTACCATCATTTACCGGCCATACCGCTTTCCATTTTTCAAATGTACCATTCCATTCCGTAAGTTTTGTGATCGTTATAGCGTCATCAGCAACAGTGGGGTATCTACCTCTATTTGCAGCATTCATATAAATATCCAATGCTGCGAGTGGCTCACTCACTTTAAAGCGAATACTAAGATTATTACCAGGGTTTATATAAGTACTATCCTTACTATCTGAGCTTTCAGAAACCATATAGATAGCACTAAGAGCAGGCTTTGTCTTATCAAAACTAATGCTAGAGCCATCTGTAGTTCCAGTCTGATCATAGGCACTACCATTATTGCCTGCCAGATCAGAATAAGATATAGCAAATGGTATGGGGTCTGCAGCATCACTATCATCCTCCAACATAACAATAGTCGCTGTCCATGTTTTGTTACCATTTGAACCAGTTAGATTATCAGGGGGTCTACCCACGATCGTTACAGTTGGCTCCTGAACCACCTCATCCGCTATAAATTGAAGCGTAATGGTACTACCTGGGATAGCCAGAGAGGGATCATCTTCATCAAGATTAGAGGCAATGGTCACCTGCTGTAGGTCTGGATTGGTATTGTCATACACAACATAACTATTGGTCGGGTCAGAAGTATTGGTTACAGCGATCCCTGTATTACCCGCTGCATCATCATAATTTGTTACGGAGATAGGAATGACTATATCAGGATCATTATAAGTATTATCATTTGTATTATTTTGCATAGCATAAGTAGCTACAAACTTTGTATTTCCAACTCTAGTAATATCATCATCTGGGATTACATTTCCAGCAATAGATATTGTTGGCTTAGTAGCTGCTTTTATAGGCGTATCTGATATCATGGTAAGAGTAATAACATCAGCTGCTATAGCCAGAGTTGAGTCGTTAGCATTACTAGACTTGATCCTGACAGGGTCAAAAACTGGCGCAGTAATATCATAAATGACATAAGACCCATTTGTAGAACGAAGTGTAGCATTTGCAAAGGAAGCTGCTGCCTGAGTGATAGCAGACCCAGTATTCCCTGTCGGGTCTGTATATCCAGCGTCAACATTAAAATAGATGACCTGGTTATTAGTGATACCCGTTTCATTACCAGTGATAGTATGCGTTGCTGTAAATACCTTATTATCTGCATCTGCACCTACAGCCGCGCTTACACCCAGTATAGTGACAATTGGTTTTGTAGCTGCCTTAAGTGCCTCTGCAGATGTAAGAGTGAGAGTAATAACGTCATTAACTGTAGCAATGGTAGGATCACCATTCCCATTATTTGACGTAATGGTTACACTTGAGTTAATGGCTGTGTTGGTAAAATCTGGTGCAGTTTTATCAAAACTAACCCCACGATCATTGACCAATGAGGTTACCGCTGTTCCAACATTTCCTGCTAGATCGGTAAATGCAACCTGAAATTCTACGGAGTCAGTTTCTGTATCGGCATCCTGCATCGTATAATTAGCTGTAAATACTAGATCTCCCTGGCTAGCATTTCCATCATTTGCAGCATTCCTAATGGTAACGTCTCCATCCGCTGATGATCTATTTGCGATGGTAACAACTGGTAACTGTATTCCATTAGGCTCAACCGTTGAATTAACAGTCATTGACATAGTAATGGCATCGTCAACCTTGGATAATTGGTTACTATTACTATTATTAGAAGCCATTGTAAGAGCAGATAATGTAGGAGCTGTTTGATCATAGGTGAGCTGAGAGCCACCTGACAAATCAGTCACTGTAGTCCCTACATTCCCTGCGAGATCTTTAAAACCAGCGATTGAAAACGTTAGGGCTTGTTCAAGAACGCCTGCTCCCAATTCGGAGGTTGCGGTCCAACTCGCGTTTGTATTATCCCCATTCTCAGTGGCATTCAAACTGGCCCCACCAGCACCCGTATCAAATGTTACTATAAGATCCTCTCTCAATAAACCAGAGCTAAGTGCATCAACGCCTTTAAACTTAAGAGTTACATTGCTACCAGATCTTGCATAAGATGTATCTACAGTATTATCTGATTTTATATAAACATTTGTTAGAGTTGGTGGAGTATAATCTATAGTGACTGTCCCATCAACGCCATCACTCGCGTGAGTATATTGGGTCCCAGCTATATTTGCCTCATTTGTAAAATCAATTGTGAAGTTTGTATTTGGATTTGTGTCGAGAATATTTTCCTCATGATCATCGGAATCCACAGTAATAGTATAGGTGTAGGTACGCACATTCACGCCCACCTTTGTGGCAGCACCACCGGCAATAGACACGGTGGGATCTTCTTTTAAATTCTCGTTAACCTCAAAAATAAGTGTTACTATATCACTTACCTTTGCCCAAGTAGTGTTATCATTATTTGACTGTATCGATGCACTAACAATGGTCGGAGCTGTTTTATCATATGTAACTGAAGTACCTGAGGTAATATCCGCCTGAGTCACAACCTTAGTATTGCCTGCCATATCGGTCAATGTTGCTGAAAACTCTAATAGTCCCTCGGGATGTGAATCACCCATGATCGCTGATAAAATCCATACCTGGCCACCAGTTCCTCCTTGCATGGTAGCCTCTGCTTCTATCCCACCTATGGTCCCTGCTACTCCATCATCATAATCTGTGATCTCATATTGAGATAAATTCCGTAGCTCTTCATTCACATCAATAGTTATTGTTACTCTCTCACCTGGCTTGGCAAATGCAGTATTACTTGTTGAATTAGATGCAATCGTTAGATTGTCGATCGTAGGAGCACTATTGTCAATCGTTATTCTAGTACCTTCATTGGTCAATGCAGTATGAGCTGAAGCTTGATTACCTGAACGATCTCTAAACGCTAATGAAAAATTCAATTGACCCTCTGATAAGCCAGCAACATCATTAAGAGTGGCAGTAAAGTTCTGCAAGTTGCTAACGCTAGCTATCGTATTTGCATTAAATGAATTGCCACTCCCCCCCCCACCTTGGAACGTCAGAGCTGGTTGTGTATTTATATTATCATCCCAGTTGTAGTCCAATAATTCACTAGCAGCAAATGTCAGTTTTATAGCATCTCCATTTTTTGCTCGATATGGGTTTGGATTAGCATTATTGGCAGGTGTTGAGTGAGACATTTCTTCAATGGTTGGGTCTGTACTATCATAGTATACTCGATCATTAATGGTCGGCACATCATCTGTGATGGCTGTTTCATTTCCAGCTCTATCATATATACCAGTAATTGAAAAATCTACATAGGTATTTGAAGTCTCATTGTCATCTGTCACTGTCACTGTGGAAGTAAACTCTGAGCTATTATTGCCTGCGATACCGGAAAGCGCTGGAGTGACTGTGACATTCGTTGATGTACCCACATTAAAGACCATGTAGGCACTCTCATCAGTTGCATTATTATTATCAAAGTTACCCTGCACAAGGGTCTCACTTGCTTTTATCGAAAGTACAACGTTGTCACCACTTTTAGCAAAATAATCACCATTCCCAGTAACCATAGATGTATAGTATGTTGTACCATTATTAATATCAGGCGCAGTAAAGTCTGTGATTACGCTTGAACTATTTTCCGTTGATGAAATGGTTGCCGAATTACCATTGGAATCTTTTAAAATAAAACTGAACGTGACCGTCGAACCGTCAGGCATAGTATTGACTGCATTTATAGTAGCATAAGGAGACGTACTATCTAAATTTTGTGCTGAGATATTACTATTCCCATGAAAGTTACCTGTCAGAGTGCTAATAGCTTCGTCCGAGGTAAATATCATTTTGATTTGGTCACCTTCCTTAGCATAGTGTGGATAGGTCTGGTTGAAAGGAGCATCTTTAGGTGCCGATATGGTTTGATTTGATATGGTCGGTGCGATCATATCAAAATCATATGTCTCGTAATGTTGTGTGCCGCTCGCAGTATTAGGCTCGTCATCATCATCAAGATCATCATTCACAATGATCCAGGTCACATTACCATCATAATCAGTTCCTTGCCAATCGTCAGAAGCTTCAATAGCAGCATGAGGAATATATTGAGTAGCGGTACCATCTGTTCCAACCGATATCTTTGTATTTCCTGCCTCATTGATCTGCTGGGAAAACCATTGATTCGAATTAGCAGGAGCCCCAGTATGATATTGTACATATACTTTATAATCATGGTCAACCGTTGCATCAGTGATCAAAACAACAATACCACCTGTCACACCACCATTATCTGTATTCGAAACATCAATATTATATGACCCACGACTACTTGTACCAAAAGTATTATTATTAGATAATCTGATATCAATACTTGCAGCTACTAGCTGAGAAAAACTAAGTATACCAACCAACATAGAAACAATGTCTCTTCTGTTTAGTGTGCTCATAAAATAAAATAATATTTTTTTAATTATAAACATGGTCGGTTAGAGATTGACTCCTAGAACGATCTGACCATCCATCCAACCTGCACGACCCAATTCTACAGACTCTGATGTTTTTGCCATTAAGGTCTCGGTAGAACGTATTCCCCCTCTAACCTCAAGCGTGCCAATTCTAATACCATAGGATGCCTCCATAGAGAACCCAGCTGAAGAGCCAACCATACCAACACCAATTTTGATCTTTCCTGGACCAGCAGGAAAAGCGATGATACCCATCGCTGTTATACCACTAAAGGTCTCTCCAAGATTAATTACATCATCGCCAACAGTACTGAACTTTGCATTCTCAAACTTGAAAGAACCAACCTCAGCACCAAAACGAAATCTTGCACCCATAACTTGCATAAGGAGGGGAAACTCAACGCTTGCTCTCAGATCAACATTTGAGTTCCAATTCATCAGAGCTGGATTCACGAACCTGGGTGACCCTAAGGCTAGGTCGATGGTATAGCCTAGATTCTCTGCTTCATCTGATAGTTCTTCATCATCTTCATACTCTTCATCATCTTCATATTCTTCATCATCTTCATATTCTTCATCATCTTCATACTCTTCATCATCTTCATACTCATCATCATCAAGATATTCATCTTCATCCTCATATTCTTCGTACTCGTCATCATCGCCCCAATACTCTTCTACATCATCTTCTGGATCTTGGGCGTAGAGGTCGGGAGATGGTAAGATTATAAAAACTGAAAGACATGCCCACAGAAAAAACTGTGCAGCACGAATTAGGATGGAAATATGTGATCTTTCCCTCATATCGAACTCCGCATTTGATAGACTACTCCTGTAGCTACCAGCTGTTAATTAATTTTTGTCTTACCTCGTGAGTACAATGACTCGCCTAAATATAAGAACAGGGCTATGTCGTAGGCAAATTTAAAATAAAATGTATATTTAAATAAAAAAAGGTGTTTTTTCTTTATTAAGTAATAATAATAAAAATAAAAAGCCCCACGAAGTGAGGCTATTTAGAAATGATATATAAAACTCTTTTAGTTATCAAAGGCACCTTCTGAGATCATGGTTACAAAAGCAAAAAGATCGATCGTATTCAAAACACCATCTCCAGTAATATCTCCCTGCCCTCTCTCGCAATGGTTCATTCGCGTATCCGTTGTAATAAGATCCGAGAGCCTTAACAAATCCATTATATTAATGATAGGTTCATTATCAATGGTATAAGTATGGTCAATGTCTCCAAGAACTTCTGAGCAGGTGCATAGAGTACATTTATTTAAGGCGCCAAAGAGCTTATCGAAAATTAGGTCATATCCTTCCTGACCATAATAATCAGATGACGAATAAATTATCTCCATTGTATGATCTATTATCATATTATATGGAACCCAAGTATCTGTAAATAAATTAGTTCCTAAACCTCCATATTCATATTCATTGTAGGTATCCTCATCAGATATTATGGGGTAACCTAAACCGAAGTTGTCTACCCACCCTTCACAGGAGTAAGGTTGGCCCCAGTCGCCTCCCATTCCAATCACAACTAATCCTGAATCAGCATAAAGATCAAAGTATTCTTGAGTGACAGGAGCCTCCGTCAAACAATAACCTCACCAAGTTGTAAAAGCAGTTAACCATATGACATAGGGACGGCCTGTTTCATTGATAGCTCCGTTATATGCACTGAGAAATAAACTATCATCACCAGCTGGGTTATTACCACACCAAGGAAGTCCAAAATCGGATGGTGCAAAATCGCCCACATCATAAACTTGCGCACTAGAAAGCGTCATTAAAAATAATGTGATGATTAGTTTAATTTTCACGAATTGAATTCCTGATGATAATCTAATATTTATATATAAAAAATTCTAATAAAAAACCCTTTATAAGAAGGCCTGAAAAGCTTTTACACCTAATTTTGAAACATATCATTTAAGCTGATGGACATGAAATAAAAACAATCAATCTAAATACTATATGTTTTTGTTTTTGTGTCTCTTCCTTTTAGGCTTATCTCTCCCTGATATTCTGATTTATCATAGAGATCTTTTGTAAGAGATGTATATATTTTTTGTGAGAAAAGTATGCTAGTACCGAACTCCTTATTCCTCTGCTCTAACCTTGAAGCAACATTAACAGTATCACCAATTGTACTATATTGTAACATTCTGTCACTACCAATATTGCCAGCAATGACGCTTCCGGTATGTATTCCGGTTCTTGCTGTTATTCCATCAATGCCATGATTCTTCCAATATCTTGAGAATTCTGTCTCATCCCATCTGGCATTTAATTCAGATAACTTCTCTCTCATTTCTAAAGCACATTTCACAGAAATTATTTCGTGATCTTCTAACTTTTGTGGAGCACCAAATACTACCATAACTGAGTCACCAATATAGTTAATGATCTGTCCATTGTGTTTTTCAATGACATCATGCATTGCAGAAAAATATTCGTTTAGGAATTTTACGGCGGTTTCAGGCGACATATGTTCAATAATAGTTGAGTAAGCTGCAATGTCTGTAAATGATATGGAAACCCAAATATTGTCTCCTTGAATCTCACCTTCATTATCCAACATTTTTTCCGTAAGTATCTCCCCAAAATAACGTTTTAATGTTTGTTGCATCAATTTTCGATTTAATTCTAGGTTCTTATTTTGAAAAAAATCTCTTCTATAATCTATTTCTCTGCTGTGTTTATTCATTAAAAGGAAAATAAAGGGAAGAATGAAAACATAAGACAATTGGTCCGGTGTCATATTGCCTTCCGATATAACAAGAAAAGCAAAAGGGATTGCAGTGCCGAGAGTGGCAATTACACCGTTAATTAAATTGAATGGATAAATAACAAGGTATATCATTATCATATTTGGAATGACGCCAGCACCTACTGGAAACTGAATATCAGAAAAGTAATAAGTCCAAGCTCCACAGTTCATAAACCCTATTGCTTCAACTAAAAAGTAAGTCTGATGATATTTTCGTTTCTTTTGATCGGAGGAGGTGAGAAAAACGATCAGAAGGATAATTGCAAATGCATGATAAGCAAGATAATACGGATTCATTCCCGCACCTCGAATGAAAATATCATCTATCCTTATCATAAATCCTAGAGGCACATTAAAATAAAGGAGAATCTTTATGTAAGTCCAAACCTTATTCCATCGGGTGAGGAGAAATTCATTCTCTAATTCCTTATCCTCAAATTTGCAGGTGAATTTATTTATTTGTTCTTTGTTCATTTTATTAATCAGATATTATTGTGATAGAAACTTCCATCAAACAAAAAAGCCCTTCTAAAAAGAAGGGTTTGTCGATAAGTACGCCCGGGAGGATTCGAACCCCCAACCTTCTGGTCCGTAGCCAGACACTCTATCCAGTTGAGCTACGGGCGCATATTAAAAATAAATGGCATCATTAAATATTTAATTTATTTGAAATCTATATGTAGGAATCTAAAAAGTGATATATTCGTCTAAAAATCTATATCTACTTGCTTTTTAGCTGTCTGTTTTTTCTTTTCAGCATCATACGGATCATAGCTTATTTCTGCTGCATCAAGATAGTCCGTGATATGTTTTAATATTTTATCTTCATCTCCAGGGTAATATCCCTGATGACGGTAGAGAACTGAACCATCAGTATCAACTAAGATCGTGGTCGGCATCAGCTCTGCTTTTAATTTTTTCTTTACTTGCCCATTGGGGTCTACGGCTACGAAAAACTTGAATTTCTTTGACCTAATATAAGATTTAACCTTACCCATACTTTTTGGAGTATCAGTATTAACAGTTAGTACCTTGAATCCGGCATTTTTAAAATGCTGGTGGAATTTATTTAAATGGTGCATTTGTTTTTTACAGGGTTCACACCAGGTTGCCCAAAAGTCAATGATCATAGGTCCATCTTTGAGATAATCATAGAGTTTTGCTGAACTACCATCTAACATTTTTAGACGTACATTTGGAACCTTACCTTGTGAATATGCCAATGTATAGAGCATTGTAAAAAAAAGTATCTTTCTAAGCATATCATATCGAGCTTTAATGGTCATGATTTTTCTAATTACCCTCTACTATATAGCTAGCTAAGGCCATTATATCAATTAAATCCAGAGCATTATCACCAGTAAAATCACTCGCCTCAACATAACATGGTGAAATTTCATCACCACTGCTAACTAGATCTGAAAGGAAAAGTAGATCATATATTTCAATGCTAGGGGCATATACAAAGTTAAGACCATCAACTACGAGTTCTTCTGAAAAATCAAAATTTCCTACAGCATAAAGATGGGAGTCGGGACAATCATCACATTCATTAGCTGTACCATCTTCATCATTATCAACGAGTGCTTCCACATTCAAATGATTCAGAGCACTTTCTATCATTGTAACAGCCTCTTCCCATACTTCTTCCTCAGCAAGGTCATTTACGCCCCCCCAGATGACTTCCATATTATGGTCTATAATAATATTGTAAGGTAGGCCCCAACCTATTTGATGCATCTGTAGATTGATAGGTATATCTTCTTGATACCAATTAGGCATGCCAGTCTCAAAGTCAGCAATGGGATATGTAATATCAAATGAGTTCATCCACTGTTGGCAAGTATATGGCTCACCCCAATCAGCTCCAAATGCGACCACTTCAAGGCCTTGGTCATTATATGTGTCGTATAACTGCTGTGTGAGGGGAGCCTCCCCCCAACAGTATCCTCACCAGGAGGTGAAAAGAGTGGCAAATACCACCTTGTAACCACAATCGTTATATGCACCATTAAATGCTTCAAAAAAGTGTAGAGTATCTTCTCCATTACCGTTTTCACATATGGGTACACTAAAATCTTCCATGTAAACATCTTGACCATCAAGTGGTGAAATACTAAGAAAGAATGGTATTATCAATATTGAAATGAGCTGCTTCATATTTCTGAGAGTTTATTTTTGGTTATGATTTACGGATGAAATTTAGCTACATTAATAAAATTTTTCATACGAATATTAATGCAAAATTCTTTTTAGAAATAATTCTTATTATTTTGATTAAATCAGAATACTGAAGTCAAACTTAGCTTGAATCCGTCATCAAATGGTTCAACATACCTACAAATACCATTACTACAAATGACACCCCCTCTTAAGGTCCCATACATAAGATCAAGGCGTGTATTTGAGTTGATATTTATCATAAGATCGATTGCTACCCATTTGTTTTCCATATCCATTATATTGCCAAGAAGATCTTCTAGAGGGTTAGATATGCTTAAAGGTTGAGGTCCGTATTCATATGCTGAACTTGATTCAATGGTCAATGATAAAGACCAATTAGGTGACTTCCCGAGGCCAATAGTTAACATATGATTATTTTGAAATTCTTGAGCTAGCTTTTCATCGCTATCGCCATCATAGGCATAAAAGTTAGATCTTGTACTATCTACGTAAGTTCCT
>MDTB01211287.1_pt1 | contig 12019 bp, 9 predicted proteins | sample 811161 | NCBI WGS metagenome assembly MDTB01 (sample SAMN05326650, study PRJNA326480) | marine metagenome | isolation source: seawater | place: Mediterranean Sea | collected 2009 | reverse complement strand
AGAACCTGATCTGGAAGACGTGTTTTTAGCGCTGACCCAAAATTAAGACCACGAGATAGCTTGAGATATCACGAGATAACACGAGATAGAAGAGCGGCAGATGTCGAGGGTGCGGATTTAAGGTTTCAGGCGAGGATGTGTTGATTTAATGCGGTGGTAGGTCTGGTAAACGAAAGGACCTTAAGCGGCGGTGAGTAAAGAGCTTTATTTTGGCTAGTTTTCTTTTTGCCGCAATATGCTATAACGAGGTTAGGCACCCGTAGCTCAGCTGGATAGAGCGCTGCCCTCCGAAGGCAGAGGTCACAAGTTCGAATCTTGTCGGGTGCACCAATCTCATCTTTTGATTTGATGTATGTCCATACCCCTGTTCCCAAATTAGTGTTCCTTAGTTAGTGTTCCTTTTCTGGCTCAGGGGTATTCACATCATTTGCTGATAATTATTTTTGTTGCTGTAAATAAGCTTTCTCCTGCAACGGATAAACAAAACTGTTGATAACATCGCTACTCGGCGAATATCATAGCCGCAGTATCACACCTTTGCTTATAGGACGTTTCCATGGACGAGAATAGAATTGAAGATATTGTTAACCTGGCCAAGTACCCCATCCTTGATAACCAAACCGATGCGTATAAACAGCTTGTTGCGCGGATGGCGGCGCAATATTCTGACAACTCGGCTTGCCTGTTATCCGATTTCTTGCTGCCTCAAGCCGTCGATGCGATGGCGGCAGAAGCGCAAAATGTATCCAAGGGCGCGTTCCGTTGTGACGACCACCATAATTGCTATCTGGAAAAAGATGACCCTGGTTTTGCCATTGATCACCCGCGCAGAAAGCTTGAGCGAACAACACTAAACGTCGTTGGATGTGATCAATTAACTCCCTCTGGGGCGCTGGTAACTTTGTATAAATGGGATCCCATGCGGCGCTTCATAGCGGATATTCTGGGCTACCGCGCGCTCTATCGTCTGGCCGACCCTATGGGTGCCATGACCATTAATGTCATGAACGAAGGCGACAATCACGGCTGGCATTATGATGAGGCGCTGTTTACGGTTTCGGTGATGTTGCAGGCCCCTGAAAACGGCGGTGAGTTTGAATATGTTCCGGGCTTGCGAAGTGATGCGCATGATGACTATGAGGGGCTAGACAATGTCCTCAACGGGGCGCATACGAATAGCGTCAAGATACCGATCACCCCGGGGGCGCTGCTGCTTTTTGGGGGGCATTATCTGCTGCATCGGGTGACGAATGTCAAAGGCGACAAGACGCGATATATTACAACTTTATGTTACCGTGATCGGCCGGGGGTGACCAACAGCCCCGAAGTGCGTGAGCTGTTTTATGGCCGCCAAGAGCCGATTTATACGCATGATTTTTTGTGAGTCAGTCATAGCAACTCATTAAGATGACCCTGCTACCCTCACCTCTGGTGAGGTCGGACATGAGAGATATCATCGATTTTTCGATGACGGTCGAAACAGTTTAGGGATATTTCTCCACCAGATCAGACTATGCTTTATGGCATTAATCCAAACAGGCATAGGCTATGCGAGCACCATCATCACATGCTGTCATCGGCGTTATTCTCATTTGTATCGCCGCAGTTTCATGGAGCACCGCCGGGCTATTCACCCGCATAGTGACAACGGATATCCCCACTATATTATTTTGGCGGTCTCTCTTTGGCGGTCTGTCTGTATTTATCATCTATATTATCGCGCATCGCCCCAAAGCATTACTGCCACTTTTCCGCTTTAGCTTGGGTGAGATTGTGCTGGCTTGTGTATCAGGAATTGCCATGTGCCTTTTCATCTCAGCGTTTTTTTATACCAGCATTGCGAATGTATCATTTATCTATGGCACCTCACCATTAGAAACGGTCATGCTGGCATGGCTATTACTCAAAGACAAACCTGCCATCGTCACGACCAGCGCAACGTTTGTCAGTGGATGCGGTGTTGCCATCCTTGCTTGGGGCGGTCAGGATTTCACTGATGCGATTGGCTTATTATTAGCTGGCGGGATGACAGTGTTGATGGCTTCTCTGGCCGTTTTTGTGAAATACTTTCCCCATACTGATGCTGGCAAAGCCACCTATTTATCGGCATTGATCGCAATGGTCGCTATGGTGCCTTTTGTTGAAAGTTTCGCCGTCAATGCACATAACTTTATCTGGCTTGCGGTATATGGTTTTGTAAATGTTGGGCTAGGCTTTGGCATTTATTTAATCGGAGTTGCCCGCGTTTCGCCAGCCACAGCCTCACTCCTTGGCTTGTTAGAAGTGCCATTAGCGCCAATATGGGCGGCATATTTTTTCAATGAGGCGTTAACGATTGCTATGATCATAGGCGGGGTTTTAATCACGGCGGCGGCATCCATTCATATCCGCGCAACAGCGTCATGAATTATTCTGCGTCTTGCCAACCCTTTCCTAAGAATTGATCAAAAAACATCTGACCTAATGGGGTGATATTAACCGCCCGATCATTTGGTGACCTGACAATATAATGCAAGTCTTGAAGCGATGTTGCGAGAGCCGCGCCAACCGCGCCCGCGATATGAGGCTGACGTTGACTCCAGTCAATACAGCGTGGCGCAAATTTTCAGTTGGTGGCTCTCACTGTATTCAGATTTAGCGAAAACTGACACCATAAATGGTCATGGCCTTGATGGCACTCAAAGGCGCAGTTGTTCAAGGTAATCGCTCCATGACTGATCAATTTTTGGGTTATCATGACGGCAAGTTGGCCAGCAAGATGATCATAACAAAATCTAGCCAAGCTAAGGTGTGGGGGAATGGATGGCAGTTTCACCAAGAGGCTGGATGCTAGCGTTTCAAGACCCTCGGCAATATTCTGGTTGGTAAGCTCATAATATCTGTGGCGACCACACTTAATGGCGCGAATAAATCCCGATGTCTCTAATATGCGCAAATGGCTGCTTGCGGTTTGAAATGTGACACCAGCACGGTAAGCGAGTTCACCCGCAGGTAGCGCTTTACCGCCCATTAAAGCGGCCAGCATTGCCATCCGGCTTTTATGCCCGACGGCTTGGCTAAGGCTTTCCAGTTGTGACGTCAGCTTCTTCTCCACATCTTATGGTGACTGAAATAGCTTACGACACAAGTGTTAATATTTCGATAATGATCGAAATGGTTTTAGGGAATATGCCTGTATCTCGTTTGCACTAGCAGAAACAAGAGGTATCAAAAGGCTATCACAGAGGGATGGAGTTGCATAAAGCGTATTGCGGATGACAGACAAGATTGAGAATGTACACTCTTGCTTGATATTTATACAATTATTTTCCGCCCTCAACGCCCATCCGCACCAACCCCCCAGCCAAGATAGTACTTGAACAACCGGCGGAATAATGGCATGCACAGGCAACTGTCCTTATCAGGTTGTCTTATGTTTTTATATCTTTCCGGCTGGCTATCGCGCTACCTCATCGGCATGACGTATCAGTCCAGCTCCCGCCCCGCGCTCTCATCACGTCAAATCAGCATAGATATTTTATCTGGCTTGACCGTCGCCTTGGCGCTCGTGCCAGAGGCCGTGGCCTTCGCCTTTGTTGCCGGAGTAGCGCCGTTGGTTGGGTTATATGCTGCCTTCATCGTGGGGCTGATCACCGCTATCATGGGCGGCAGGCCGGGGATGATTTCAGGGGCGACGGGGGCGCTGGCCGTCGTCATGGTATCGCTCGTCGCGCTCCATGGGGTTGAGTATCTGTTCGCGACGGTGGTGTTAATGGGCATTCTGCAATTGCTCGCCGGTATCCTGCGCTGGGGCAAGTTTATCCGGCTCATCCCCTATCCGGTGATGTTGGGCTTTGTCAACGGGCTGGCGATTGTCATTGGCCTTGCTCAGCTTGAACAGTTCCGGTCACATGATGCGAGCGGTCATGGCGCGTGGATTTCGGGTGAGCTGCTCTATATGACCTTATTCTTGATTATGCTGACGATGTTTTTGATCTGGCTGACGGGGCGGCTGACCAAGCTTATCCCTGCTCCATTGGTGGCGATTGGCGTTGTCACTGGCCTTGTTCTGGGCCTCGATTTGAATGTCCCACGGATTGGTGATCTGGCTAGTCTTGCTGGCGGTCTGCCTAGCTTTGCCCTGCCGATGGTGCCGCTGACCGTGGACACGCTGATCATTATTTTTCCCTATGCGGTTATCCTTGCCGCGATTGGGCTGATTGAAAGTCTGCTGACGCTTAATCTGGTTGGCGATATGACCAATCAACGCGGCGGTGCCTCAAGGGAATGTATCGCCCAAGGCACGGCCAATGTGGTCACCGGAGTCTTTGGCGGCATGGGCGGCTGTGCCATGATCGGGCAGTCGATGATTAACGTCAAGTCTGGCGGCCGGACGCGGATCGCTGGCATAACGGCGGCGCTGTTCTTGCTGGCATTTATCCTCTTTGGCTCTGGGCTGATTGAACAAATCCCTATCGCCGCGCTGGTTGGCGTGATGTTCATGGTGGTGATTGGCACTTTTGCGTGGAACTCTATCCTCACCATGCTGAAAGTCCCGCGATCAGATGCCTTGGTCGTCATTGTTGTTACGGTCATCACCGTGCTTGAAGACTTAGCCATTGCGGTTGTCGCTGGCGTTATCATGTCGGCGCTGGTTTATGCGTGGAACGCGGCGACCCGTATTCATGCCAGCACGCGGCCGTCTCATACTGAAAAAGGCGCCTTGGTGTATGAAATCGAAGGGCCGTTATTCTTTGGCTCAGCCGAAGGCTTCAGAGAACTCTTTCACATCTCCGAAGACCCTGATACCGTGATTATTGATTTTGCTAACTCACGGGTGGTGGACCAATCAGCACTGCAAGCCATTGATGATGTCGCCGCCAAATATGGGGCTGTCGGCAAGCGTGTCATGTTGCGGCATTTGAGCCGTGATTGCCATACGCTATTGGCAAAGTCTGGACAGCTGATGATTGATAGTGATGATGACCCAGATTATCAAATCGCTGTTGATTATGGCGTCAGGATGGGGGTTTTCGGCAATAGTCATTAATCTTGCCAATCCCCCCTCATAATCCCTATAAAATAGAGGCGGCGGTTGTTGTCTGCGTGATGGCAACTTATATATAAGACTGATTAATACTGTTGAGAGGAGAGACTCATGGGACAAACACCAAAAACCGCAAGCCAATATATGGAAGAAGCCAATCAAGTTGTTGAGCGGCTCAGCCCTGAGGTGGCTATCCCGCGCCATGGCGATAGCAATGTTGTGTTTATTGATGTTCGTGATGGTAAGGATATTGATCAGACAGGCACGATTGCTGGAGCGCTGCGTATCCCGCGCGGGGTTATTGAGTTTGCGGCTGATGATACATCAAAGCTGTATAACCCCGCCTTGACCAAGGATAAAGAGATTATGGTTGTTTGCGCGGCCGGCGGAATGGCGGCGCTAACTGGCCGTACACTACATGAGATGGGCTATCCGACTGTCTATAATGTTGGCGGCTTTAACGCCTGGAAAGACGCTGGCGGCCCGGTTGAGTGATCTTTTATCAAAATGAATAATTATAGGGCGAGCTACCCCGTTGGGTGCCTCGCCTTTTTTATTTTTTGGGGGTGGTATTGCGGCCAACATGAGGTGAGCGAAGTGACTGTCTTGACAGGCTATCCTATCAATGCAAAGTTTTAAGGGTCATATGATGACGAGTAGATGATTGTTTAGTGTTTTATATTAACCCCAAATTCTAATGGGAGGCCGATTATGGTCAAAACACTGATCCCCAAACTCACCCTTATGATTGGTGCGTTAGCCGCCACGATGTTTATTCTTTCGGGATGCGTCACTGTCACCGATCAATGGGATAATCATAAGAAAAAACACCATGCCAAAAATCTGGTTTATGATGCTGTTGAGGTAATCGAACGCGATGGCCGCAGAGCGCTAGACCAGTTCAATGAAAACCCCTGGAATGAAGGCGATGCCTATTTATTTGTTTTTAAGATGGATGGTGAACAGGTGTTTCACGGTATCGCCCCTGAGAAAAATGGTAATAATAGATTGGGTGAGTCTGACATCAACGGCGTGTTTGTCGTCGAAAGTATGATTGAGATTGTTCGCCAAAATGGCTCAGGTTGGATGACATATCATAGGGAGAGCACCGAAACCGGAGAAGTCGGGGAAAAACGTAGCTTTGTTCATGGCGCCATGATGGATGGCGATGAAGTCTTTGTCGGCTCGGGCTATTACCACAAAGAGTAATAGCCTTAACGCTATGATTAGGCCGTGTTATTAGGCGATATCAGGATTAACATAAGGGTAACGGCAATACGGGTGATCTGAGTCTTGGCGTTGGCGTTTACCTTTAGCCTTCAGCCTTTAGCCTTAATCCGTGCATATCCCCGATCTATAAATATCGGCATAAATGACATTCATTCTCGCCATGCGGCGAAAATCACATTATACGTTGAGAGATAATGCTGAGCGCAATGTGACCCCAAATCAGGGAATTGAGTAATGGCAAAAATACTGCTTGATCATATTGATGTGCTTGCCACTATGGATGATAATGGAGGTAGCGGCGGTTGCGGAGATGAGATTAATGACGCCGCTATTCTGATTGAGGATGGCGTTATTACCGCCGCCGCAACGCATCAAGCCATGCAACAGCGGCTCAACAGCACCCCTTCGCCTGAACGTGATGGGCTTGAAGTGATAGATATGCGCGGCCATATCGTCATTCCCGGCATGGTCAACACGCATCATCATTTGTTTCAAAACTTAACCCGTGTTATCCCTGCCGCCCAGAACAAAAGCCTCTTTGGTTGGCTGCAGACGCTGTACCCTATTTGGCAGCATCTCAAGCCCGATGATTTCTATATTTCGGCGGCGGCGGGATTGGCTGAGCTAGCATTAAGCGGCTGCACAACCTCATCCGATCATCAATATCTGTTCCCCAATGGCAGCCAGTTGGATAACGCGATTGAGGCGGCGACAGACCTTGGCATCCGCTTCACCGCCACCCGTGGGTCGATGAGCATTGGTGAGAGCAATGGAGGTTTGCCGCCCGATAGCCTAACCGAGAAAGAGGATAGTATTCTTGCTGATTGCTTGCGCGTGGTCGATGCCTATCATGATGCCAGCCATCATGCCATGGTGAGGGTTGCCCTCGCCCCATGCTCACCATTTTCGGTAAGCCGTGAGCTGATGCGAGATACCGCTATCATGGCCATTGATAAGGGTGTTGGTCTGCATACGCATCTCGCCGAGAATATCGAAGATATTGAATATAGCCTTGAGCATTTTAACATGCGGCCAGGCGATTACGCTGAGGATTTAGGCTGGACAGGGTCTCATGTCTGGCATGCCCATTGCGTTCAGCTTAACCCTGATGAGATCAATCTGTTTGCGCGTACAGGCACAGGCATTGCGCATTGCCCTTGCTCAAATATGCGGCTTGCTAGCGGCATTGCTCCGGTGCGGCAGATGCTGAATGCAGGGGTGAATATCGGGCTTGGCGTTGACGGCTCATCGTCTAGTGATAGTGGCCATATGCTTAATGAGGCGCGGCAAGCCATGCTCTTGCAACGGGTTCTTCATGGTGCCGATAATATGACAGCAAGAGAAGCCCTGCGCCTTGCCACGCGAGGGGGCGCAGAGGTGCTAAACCGTGATGATATCGGCCAGATTGCATCTGGCTTTGCCGCTGATCTGGCTATTTTTGATCGTAATATGATTGATTTTAGCGGCACCCAGACAGACCCTTTAGCGGCGTTGATTTTCTGTGGACCGGTGAAGCCGCGTCATGTCATGATCAATGGCCGCTTTGTGGTTCGTGATTTTCATCTGGCGAGCATGGATATGAATAATCTGCTAGCACGGCATGACAAGGCAGCGCGGCAATTATTATCCAGAAGCGGCTATTAACGAAATCTACTCATCAGCATCAAGCCAGACCGCTAACTGAGCAGCGATAGATAGCGCCACCCGTTCAGGTGCCTTGCCCTTAACCGTATCCAATCCAATTGGACAGGTTAGCCGCGCCAGCAGTGACGGGCTTACGCCTGCCGCGATCAGTGATTTGGCAAAGCGTTGGCGTTTCGTTGCTGAGCCGATCAGCCCTAATCTGGCAAATTGGTTCTCATCTAAAATGGCATGCACAATCGCCTCATCTAAGCGGTGCGAATAACTCATGACCAGATGATAGCTATCGGCAGGTGCCCGCCGCGCAACAACCGTCATATCAGCCGCTGGCACGATGGTTATATCGGGCAGCATATCCGAGACATTTGCCGGAAAGCGCGTCGCCGCATCATCAACCCAGACACGATTAAAGCCGAGCTGACCTGTGATTGCCATCACCGCCCTGCCAACATGGCCAGCGCCATAAAGATATAATGAGCGCGGCGGCGGCGTGACGCTCTGGCAGAATGTTCTTGCCACTGGATCATAACCATATTGGCTATTTTCTGGCCTGTCATCTGGCCGCCGGGATAACGCTTGCGGCAAGGTTCTATCATCTGCCCCATGAAAATAAAACGCCGGTGCGGCCTCAGCCAAGGCGGCAACCGCATCCGCGCTCATCGGGGCATAGGCTTCAAATAATAGCATGACTGAGCCGCCGCAACATTGCCCTAGAGACGGCCCTAAGGCGAATTTCTGCCAGTGCCGAGCAAATCCATGATGGGAGTCACTAGCCGCTTGTTCAATCAGGCCGCGGGCTATACTAATCGCTTCAAACTCCAGCCTGCCGCCACCAATCGTGCCAATCATATGATCAGACAGCACCAGCATATCTGCCCCCATCTCACGCGGGGTAGAGCCTTTAGCGTCAGCAATAACAATCCGACATAGCGCCCGACCCGTAGCCAGATATGAGCTTACCTGTTTCAGCCAAGATATAGTCATCCTCATCCTTCATTGATTAGCATTACCCCAAAGCTTGGCCCGATGCCTTCATGTGATGCGCGGTCATTAAAATATGTTCAGCTGTCAATGGCGTGTTTAACATTGGATACTTGTCTGGATATTGATCTGGATACTTGTCTTGATATTGGCCAAGACTTTGCAGCGCATGACTAACCGCGCCATAGACGCTCATCGCCAGCATGAATGGCGGCTCACCAACGGCTTTTGATTTATGGATAGTGTCTGATCGGTTGCCATCACTTTCATAAAGATGGATATACATCTCATCTGGTCTGTCCGAGGTCGCCGGAATCTTATAAGTCGATGGCGCATGGGTGAGTAACTGGCCATCATCACCATAGACCAATTCTTCCATCGTAAGCCAGCCCATCCCCTGAATAAAGCCGCCCTCAATCTGCCCCAGATCAATCACAGGATTGATCGAATGTCCAACATCATGCAGAATATCAACCCGATTGACACGACTTTCACCGGTTAGAATATCGACCGTCACCTCAGATACAGCAGCCCCATAAGCAAAATAATAAAACGGCGCGCCGCGCCCTGCCTCTCTATCCCAGTGAATATCTGGTGTCGCATAAAATCCGGTTGCAGATAGCGATATCCGCCCTTGCCAGCATTGGCTTGCGGCCTCAGCAAAACTGATCCGCGCATCCCCGATATGCACCTGACCATCTTGAAAGCGCACCATATCCGCAGAGGTTTGATAAAGGGTGCCTAGATATTCTGCCATCCGGCTTTTCAACGTTTCCGCCGCATGTTGGGTCGCCATACCATTAAGGTCTGTCCCTGATGAGGCGGCGGTTGCTGATGTGTTGGGAACCTTGCCCGTGCTAGTCGCGGTTATTTTCACCATGTCGTCAGAGATACCAAAAGCATGGGCGCAAATCTGGCGGGTTTTGGTATAAAGCCCCTGCCCCATTTCTGTTCCCCCATGATTGAGATGCACCGAGCCATCGGTATAAATATGTATCAGCGCGCCAGCCTGATTAAGAATGGTTTTGTTGAATGATATGCCGAACATGACTGGCGCAAAGCCAATGCCTTTTTTGAAAATCGGTGACGATTGATTGAAGCTTTCTATCGCCTGCCGCCGCCGAACATAATCAGATGACGCCAACAGCTGATCGGTTAAGGTATTGATAATGCAATCCCGCACCGGCATATGATAAGCGGTAAGCTGAGCCTTTTTTGCAGTTGTCCAGTCAGCAAAATAATTGCGTTGGCGCACAAAGACAGGATCAAGATGGAGAGCCGCCGCCACGTCTTCGATAATACGTTCCATGGCCATCATTCCTTGCGGGCCGCCAAAGCCCCGAAATGCTGTATTAGATGGTGTATGCGTTTTACATAACCGAGATGTTATCCGCATATGATCAATGGCATAGCAATTATGGGCATGTAATACGGCGCGTTCAGCAATCGCTTGTGACAGATCATAAGACATCCCACACCGCAGCGCCTGATCAACATCTATTGCCGAAATGCGGCCGTTATCATCATACCCAACAACATATGAGATTAGCATGTCATGACGCTTTCCGGTGACCCGCATATCCTCATCACGATCATAGACGAGCTTAACCGGACTGCCTGTTTTTCGTGCTGCTAAAGCGGTGATAATAGCGGGCAAGTTGCTCTGGCTTTCCTTACCGCCAAAGCCGCCACCCATGCGCCGAACATCAACAGTTACAGCATGAAAGGGAACACCTAAAGCCTGCGCGACTTTGTGCTGAACTTCGGTTGGGTGCTGGCTCGATACGGATATCATCATATCGCCGGCTTCACCTGGCAACGCATACGCCGCCTGTCCCTCAAGATAGAAATGCTCTTGACCGCCAATGCGAATTGCCCCTGATAGCGTATTGGCGGCTGTGGTGAGCGCTGTTTCAACCGTTCCTGTGGTCAGCACATATGGTGTTTCCAGATAATGGTTTTGCGCGAGCGCATCATCAATCGTCAGGATAGATGGCAGGTCTTGATAGGTAATCCGAGCTTTTGCCGCAGCTATTCGTGCGGCTTTGGCGCTATGGGCAACAACCGCAAATATCGCCTGCCCATGATATTCAACGGTGTTTTCTGCAAAAACAGGATCATCGCCAAAAACTGGACTGGCGTCATTATCACCAGGAATATCGGCGGCGGTAAGCACCGTCACTACATCGCGGCTGGCCAGGCAATCGGATAAATCCATTTCCAAAATATTAGCATGGGCGCGTTCCGACAGACCAAGGGCAAGGTGAAGCCCGTCAGCAGGAAAGGCGATATCATCAACATATCTTGCCTCGCCCGTCACATAAAGCGTGGCGCTATCATGGGCAACAGGTTGGTGAAGCGATGAGCCTGCCATGCTTATTCTCCTGCCTCGATCATGGTCATTGTGATAGCCTTTGGCACATCAGGGGCTGGCGGCAAGGATGATGGATAAAGCCGCTTAACGCCATTATCCTGACTGACCTCAATCAGCATTTTCCGCAACAGGTTTTCGGCAACAAGCAGACGATAGGCGCTGGATGCCCGCATATCTGAGATTGGCTGAAAATCTTTTGCCAAAGCGCGCCCAGCCGCATCAGGCAAAGGCTGTTCCACATCATGCCCTTTAAGCACGTGTTCAAGCTGATACGCCCGCGCTGGGGTTGCCGCCATGCCGCCAAAGCCAATCCGGATATCGCTAATCACCTGATTATCGCGGCGTATCCAGACCGCCATTAAGACGGCGGAAATATCCTGATCAAATCGTTTTGAAATCTTATAGGCATGAATAGTGTCCTGGCTGCCCAATCGCGGCAGCCTGATCGCTTCTATAAACTCGCCTTGCTTTCTGTCTTGCGTGCCATAGCTGATAAAAAAATCATCAACCGCAAGTTGCCGCGTCTTACCAGCATGATTAAGCGTTAATTCTGCCCCTAGCGCCAAAAAGCATGGCGACATATCACCAATAGGTGAGCCATTTGCGATATTGCCAGCAACAGTGCCAGAATACCGCACTTGCGCTGAACCAAAGCGTTGCCAGACTTCTGCCAAGCCCTCAAAATCTGTTGCCAGCGCCGCCATAGCCTCGGCATGCGTGACGGCCGCGCCAATGGTAACGCGATCATCCTCGTGGGAGATTGTCTT
>MDTB01177099.1_pt1 | contig 12019 bp, 12 predicted proteins | sample 811161 | NCBI WGS metagenome assembly MDTB01 (sample SAMN05326650, study PRJNA326480) | marine metagenome | isolation source: seawater | place: Mediterranean Sea | collected 2009 | reverse complement strand
GGTATTGAAGATAATTCTTGAACTTTTTTTACTAAGCTTTTCCCTCCTCTTGGAATTATTACATCAATGAAATTATTCATTTTAGTTAAAAGAAAATCTACAACATTTTTTTTTCTAATATTTATAAATTGTACAAAATTTTCATATACCTTGTTCTTTTTTAAAGATTTTCTAAATAATTTTGAAAGTATTTGATTTGAATAAAATGCCTCAGAGCCACCTTTTAAAATAACTGAATTACCAGATTTAAAACATAGTGAAGCTACATCTGATGTAACGTTGGGTCTACTCTCATAAATTATACCAATTACACCAATTGGAATTGACACTTTTGAAATATCTAAACCATTAGGCTGCTTCCATTTTTCCAGCACAATATTAGTTGGGTCTTTTAATTTAATTATTTTTTTGATTGAATTTACAATATCTAAAATTTTTTTATTATCTAAAATTAATCTATTAATCAGATTTCCCTTTAATTTTTTATTAATGGCATTGTTAATGTCTTTGAGATTTTCCCTTAAAATTAATTTTTTATTTTTCATTATTAAAAGGTAGTAATCTTTTAAAACCTTATTTTTTTTTTTAGTATTGGGCTGAATGGAAAATGCTTTTTTTGATTTTTTACCAATATTTTTCAATATATTATTCATTAAACTTCTACCATATCATCTTTATGGACTACCTCAGACTTAGAAACATAACCAAGAATTTTTTGTATTTCATTGGAATGGTACCCCATTATTTTTACAATTTCTTCAGAAGAGAAAGAGCTTAAACCTCTAGCAAATATTCTTTTTTTATTATCTAATATTTTAATATGATCGCCTTTACTAAATTTTCCAGAAACTTTTTTTATACCAGCAGCTAATAAACTTTTTCCATTAATAAGTGCTCTTCTAGCACCCTCGTCTATAATAAGCTCCCCTTTAGGGGAAATAGAACTTATAATCCATTTCTTTCTTGCGTGTAACTTTGATATTTTTGAGACAAACCAAGTGCAATTATTTTTTTTTTCTATTTGATTTAGTGGACTGAGATATAATCCATTGGCAATAATCATATTACATCCAGCCAAGTTACAAATTTTAGCTGCTTCAATTTTTGTATTCATTCCACCTCTTCCAAATTCTGTTATACCTTTAATATTAATATCTTTAATGTCCTTGCTCAAATTATTTACTCTTTTAATTAGTTTAGCATCTTTAAACATTTTAGGATTTTTTGTAAAAAGTCCATCTACATCAGATAACAATATCAAAGTGTCTGCATTAGTTATTTGAGCTACTCTAGATGCCAATCTGTCATTATCACCATATTTAATTTCAGAAGTAGCTATGGTATCATTCTCATTTACTATAGGAATGTAATTGAGTTGAAATAAATTTTCAAAAGTTCTTTTTGCATTTATTGATCTTCTTCTTTCTTCAGTATCATCTAGTGTCAGTAAAATTTGAGAAATATTTAATTTAAATTTTGAAAATGTTTGTGAAAACAAATTCATTAATTCTATTTGGCCCACAGATGCTATAGCCTGACTCTTGTCTAGTTTAAGATTCGCTTTGTTGTAATTCATTTTTTTGCAACCAAGAGCTATGGCTCCAGAACTAACAATTATGACCTTTTTGTTCTTAGATTTTAATTTTTTTATATCTTTTGCAAAACTAATTAACCACTTTTTTCTAATTTTTCTATTTTCATCTACTAGCAAAGAAGATCCAATTTTTATTACAATAATTTTTGAATTTTTAAGATGCATAAGATATCAATTTAGCTTTAATTTTAGACACAGATTTTTTTTCAAGTGTCGTAAGAGCTATGATCTCAGATTTTGTATGTTTTGAAAAATCTTTAATAATTTTTTTTACATCATCTCTTTTAATTAGATCTGTTTTATTAAGGACTATTAATTCTTTTTTTTTTGATATTTTAGAACTATAACTTTTTAATTCATTTTTAATTTGTTTATAGCTTTTTTTAATATCTTTATTAGTTATATCGATCATGTGTAGTAGTGACTTGCACCTTTCTATGTGTTTTAAAAAATGTATTCCAAGACCTGTCCCTTTATGTGCTCCTTCTACTAAACCAGGAATATCTGCAATAGTAACTTCTTTATCATCATAGTTTGCTACTCCTAGATTAGGATTCAAAGTGGTAAATTGATAATTTGCAATTTTAGGATTTGCATTTGTTATTGCAGCTAATAAGCTTGATTTACCTGCATTAGGCAAACCAACTATCCCAATATCTGCAATTGTTTTTAATTGAAGCCAAACTACAAACTCTTCCCCAGATATTCCTTTTGTAAATTTTCTTGGTGCTCTATTTGTGGAACTTTTAAATCTTGTATTTCCAAGACCTCCTTTACCACCGCTAGCAACAATAAATTTTTCTCCAATTTTTATAAAATCATAAATCAAAGTTTTATTGTCTTCTTCGAACACTTGAGTCCCAAGAGGGACTTTTAGAATCAAATCATCTCCACTTTTTCCAGTCCGATTTTGTCCAGAACCATTATCACCTCTTTTTGCTTTGTGATGTTGTTGGTATCTATAATCAATTAAAGTATTAAGATTTTGTTCAACTTTAAGTATTACTGAACCACCACGTCCACCGTCTCCACCATCTGGGCCTCCATATTCAATAAATTTTTCTCTTCTAAAGCTTGGAGAACCATCCCCACCATTTCCAGCTTTGACATAAATTTTTACTTGATCTAAGAATTTCATAATACAACACTAGTTTTAAGTTGTACTGTTAATTGGGTTTTACTGAAACAAAAGTTCTATCTGATTTGGTTTTTTTAAAAACCACTTTACCTTTTACCACTGAAAAAATTGAGTGATCTTTACCCATTCCTACATTCTCTCCAGGAAATATTTTTGTACCCCTCTGTCTAACAATTATATTTCCAGGTATCACAGTTTCACCCCCATACTTTTTAACACCAAGTCTTCTACCGGCACTATCTCGTCCGTTTCTAGAAGATCCACCTGCTTTTTTTGTTGCCATAACTTTTTCCTATTTGCTTACTTGCTTTTTAGGCACTTCTTTTTTCGAAGGCTTAGAAATTTTTTCAGCTTCAGACAAGACTTTACCATCTTTTGAAAAAATTTTGTTAATTTTGATTAGTGAATATTCTTGTCTATGTCCATTTTTTCTTCTTGAATTTTGCCTTCTTCTTTTTTTAAAAATTAAAACAGTTCTTTTTTTACTATTTTTAATTAAATTTGCTTCTACTTTTGAACCCTGGATCATGGGTGTTCCAATCTCAATTAACTTATCATCTCCAAGGGCCAATATATCCTTAAACTCTATTTTAGAATCTGGTTTAGAATCTGGTAATTTTTCAATTTTTAAAATGTCTCCAGATTTAACTTTGTACTGTTTTCCACCTGTTTGTATTATTGCGTAAGACATAGTTTCAATGTACATTTTAATTATCGCAATATAGTCTTAGCCTAGTTTTAGTCAAGCTCTATAAATTAGAAATTATCCTTTAAATCTCTTAGTTTTGAAAATGTTTCTATATTTTTGGCTTTAAGAAAAATATTACATTCTATTTCTTCACTTAAGATAGTTGGTATTGTTGGTAGACCATTCTCGAGTTTTTTTTTGATTCTCTTTATTTTTTTTTTAAGTTTAGAATTATCAGCATCTTGTTTAATGCAAAAATTTGAATTTTGGAGTGTATATTCATGTCCACAATATATTTCTGTTTCTTTTGGAAGTTCTTTAATTTTACCCAAGGAATTAAACATTTGCTCAAAAGTTCCTTCAAAAATTCTACCACAGCCAAGTGAAAATAGTGTGTCACCGGTAAAAATTATTTTTTCGTTAAAAAAATGAAATACAATATGTCCATTTGTATGACCAGGTGTATGATAAATTTTTGCTTCGAAATTGTCTGCTTTCCAAATTTGATCATCCTGGACAAATATATCAATTTCTGGAATACGATCTTTGTCACCCTTAAATGCAACAATTTTAGAGCCATATTTTTTTTTTAATTCTAAATTACCACCAATGTGGTCGTGATGATGATGAGTATTAAGAATATATTTTAATTTAATATTATTATTTTTAATGTAATTAATTATTGGAAGAGACTCACTTGGGTCAACGACACATGCATTTTGGTTAGTCTCATCAACTATTAGATAACTATAATTATCTTGAAGGCATTTAATAATTTCAATTTTCATTAGATTTCTCAATTAAAAAAATTCCAAGCTCTGAAAATAAATTTTTTACAAGTAAATTAGAACTATTTATATTTGACACCTTTTTATTTATAAGTGCTAAGGATTTAAAAATCTTAAAATTTATTGTTTCAGAAAATTTAAAAAAATCCTTAATAGTGCACATGTGAATATTAGGTGTATTATACCACTCATTAGGCAATGTTTTGGTTACCGGCATAGTACCTTCTATCAGTAAATTTAGTCTTACTCTCCAATGACCAAAATTTGGGATAGTAACAATTGCTTTTTTTCCTACTCTTAAAAGTTCTTTGATAACAACTTCTGGATTTACAAAAGCCTGTAAAGTTTGACCGAGCACAACATAATCAAAGGATCTATTTGGAAACTGTTTTAGATCAAATTCAGCATTACCTTCAATAACTGTTAATCCTTTGGAAATACAAGTTTGAACTTTTTCTTTTGATATTTCAATACCCCTAATATCAATATTTTTATTATGTTTTAAAAATTCCATTAAAGTTCCGTCATCACAACCAACATCTAATACTCTAGAATTCTCTTCTATAATATCTGTAATTATTTTATACTCTGGTTTCATAATTATTATTCAGGATATGATTTATCTAAAAAATTTTTAAGAGTTTTTAAAAAATCTGGAACATCTAACAAAAAAGAATCATGTCCCTTGTCTGACTCTATTTCTACAAAACCAACATCTGCGCCAATAGCATTCAAAGCAATAACAATGTCTTTATTTTCTTGCGTAGGATAAAGCCAATCAGAAGTAAATGATATTACAAAAAACTTTGTTTTCGTATTTTTAAAAGCATTAGATAAATTACCATCATGTTGTTTAATCAGATCGAAGTAATCCATTGCTCTTGTTATATATAGATAACTATTTGCATCAAACCTATCAACAAAAACAGAGCCTTGGTATCTTAAATAACTTTCTATCTGAAAATCAGCATCAAAACCAAATTTGAGGTCATCCCTTTCTTGTAATTTTCTTCCAAATTTTTCTTGAAGTCCTTTTTTTGATAGATACGTAATGTGAGCAGCCATTCTTGCAACAGCTAAACCTTTATCAGGAATACTATTGTTAGAAGAATATTTACCATCGGACCAATTTTGATCTGCAGTAATTGCTTGTCTCCCAAGTTCATTAAACGCTATATTTTGTGCAGAATGGCTGGATGTACAAGCTATAGGTACAGCAGTTTTTGTTTTTTGAGGAAAATTGCTGACAAACTGTAAAACTTGCATTCCCCCCATTGAGCCACCAACAACAGAAAAAAGTTTTTTTATTCCAAAATGATCTAACAAATTTACTTGAGCATTAACAATGTCATTAATAGTAATTACAGGAAAATCTGTACCATATATCTTTTTTGTTTCTAGATTAATATGGCTAGGGCCAAATGAACCCATGCATCCACCAATGACATTTGCACAAATAACAAAATATTTATTTGTATCAATAGATTTGTTAGGACCAACTGCATAAGACCACCAACCATCTTTATTGGTTACTGGATTTAAACCGGTCACAAATTGATCACCTGTTAAAGCATGACACACTAAAATTGCATTATCTTTTTTAGAGTTAAGTGAGCCATATGTTTCATATGCTAAAGGAAAATTATTTATAATTTGACCACAATCTAATTTTAGTGGTTTTTTAACAATAATTGTTTTTATGTTCTCTTTAATATCCATAGTTCGAGCCAAAGTATGAATTGTGAGAAAAAAAAACTATTTTAGCGGTTTTTTTAAAGCGCTCGCAATTCAGTTAAATCAGCGCATTAATTTTGTACAAGAAGTTATTTAGTATGTCAATTTTAAAGATATTTTAACTAATACTATATAAAAATTTGTTATTTTATTTATAAAGAACGTAAAGATTTAAAAACATGACAACTTTAAGATTTAAAACCATCAATATAGAACCATACGTTCCAGGAAAATCTAGTATTAAAAAAATGAAGAAAACTATCAAGCTTTCTGCAAACGAGTCTGCTTTGGGAGTAAGTCCAAAAGCTAAAAAAATTATATCTAATAAAAATTTTAAATTTTCTATATACCCTGATGGAAAATCAACAAAATTAATAAATCAAATATCAAAAAAGTTTAAATGTGAAAATGATAAAATTATATGTGGTGCTGGTTCAGATGAAGTCATTCAAATGTTGTGCCAGCTTTTTATCAATCCAAAAGATGAAGTAGTAGTCCCACAATTCAGTTTTTTGATGTATAGAATCTATGCTAAAATAGTTGGTGCAAAAGTTATTTTTGCTAAAGAACAAAATTTTAAAATATCAATTAATGAAATCTTAAAAAAAGTAACAAAAAATACAAAAATAGTTTTTTTAGCTAATCCTAATAATCCTACTGGAACATATCTTGATAAATTTGAACTTATCACTTTAAGAAAAAAATTAAGAAAAAATATATTATTAGTTGTAGACGACGCTTATGCAGAATATATGAAAAATAGAAATTATAAGTCAGGCCTAGATTTATTTAGAAAACAAAATAATGTATTTATCTTGAGAACATTCTCAAAAATTTATGGCTTGGCATCTCTTAGAGTAGGTTGGGGTTATGGAGATAAAAAAATAATTAGGGCTCTAAATCTTCTAAAGCCACCATTTAATATAAATGAGGTTGCACAACTTGCAGCCATAGAGTCTCTCAAAGATACAAAATTTATAACCCGTTCGGTTCAACACAACATTATATATGCTACCAAATTAAAAAGATTCTTAAATAGATACAACATTAGATCTAATGAAATTTCTGCAAATTTTTTGTTATTAGATTTTAGTAAGTGCAAAATCAAAGCTAAATATTTTTATGAACAACTTAAAATGAAAGGAATAATTCTAAGATCAACTGAATATGGATATAAAATAAAAAATATGCTGCGTTTAACTATTGGATCAAGAACTGATTGTTTAAAATTTATGAGTGCAGTAGAAAGTATTTTAAGAAAATGAAGAATATATTTATTATTGGCTGTGGATTACTTGGCTCTTCTCTTTTGAGAAGAATACATAAAAAAAAATTAGCTAGGAAAATATTTATTTACGATAAATCAAAAAAAAATATTAGTAAAATCAGAAAACTTAAATTACCTGGGATTATAGTTAAGAAACCACAGGAAGCTTTGATACAATCAGAATTAATTATCTTTTGTACGCCAATGAGTGAATATAAAAAGTTAATTTTAAATATTAATCGTCATCTTAAATCAAATCATATTATAACAGACATAGGATCATCAAAACTAATGTCATCTGAAATAATTAAGAAAAATTTGAAGAAGAATATTTCTTGGATTTCAAGTCATCCGATTGCAGGATCGGAGGTGAGTGGACCTCAAAATGGAAAACAATCATTATTTGAAAATAAATGGTGTGTTTTAATAAAAGAAAAGCAATCCAATGTAAAACATATTAAATTTTTGAATTCTTTTTGGAAAAAAATGGGTTCTAAAACAGCAGTGATGAGCGCAGAAAAACATGATAAAATTTTTTCTATAACAAGTCATTTACCTCACTTAATAGCCTATAACTTAGTCAAGTCTGCACAAGATTTTGAAAAAAAACAGAAATATAATTTATTAAAGTATAGTGCTGGAGGTTTAAGAGATTTTTCAAGGATAGCCGCCTCTAATGAAATAATGTGGAGAGATATTTTTTTTGATAATAAACACAATATATCAAAAGCTATAAACTTATTTATAAAAAATCTGAATTCTTTTAAAAAAGATATTTCTTCCAAAAATAGTAAGTCAATTTTGAAAAAATTAATTCAAACTAAAAAAGTTAGATCTCAAATTATTAAACTAAAACTTGATATTAGTAAGCCGGATTTTGGAAGAAATTAGATTTTTTTAATATTACTAATTTTCTTAACAAATAATTTTGCAGTTTTTTCAATAAGATTAATTGTATGATTAATTGGCATGATCATTACCTTTTTTTTCGGACCATAGGCATGAATAAATTTTGAATTACTTATACAAATTCCTACATGGCCCTTCCAAAATAAAATATCACCCTTAGATATTTTATTGCTTAATTTTTTTTTACAAAATTTTATTTGATCTTTGGAGTCTCTAGGAAAAAAAACTCTGTTATAATAAAAATAAATTTGTATCAATGCAGAGCAGTCTATACCATATGAAGTTTTCCCTCCCCATAAATAATTACTACCTAAAAAAAGTTTAAAAACTTTATTAAAGTCTTTTTCATAATGGTCAATTTTTCTTATATCATTTTTTTTAATCCATTTATTTTTTTCAAATTCTAAGAAGATTTTTTCACTTTTTATTATGGAAATTCCTGATGCAAAGAAAAGAAAATTGTTAGTAGCCAAAAACTTGTTATTTACTTTTTTGAAGATTCTCGATCTTAACTTATATATTTTATACTTAGGTTGAAAATTTTGATTATGTTTATTTTGTTTAATAAATCCAATATAGTTGTCAAATGTTGTTTTTATTTTGAACCAACCTTTTCTTTTTGCAAGAATTTTGAATTTTTCTCCATATAAAATTTGTGATGTAATCTCTGAATTAGATAAAGGTTTTGAATTTATATTTCCTACAGGTAATTTAAAAAAATTATTTTTCACTTAATTTAAGTTTATCTTTCATTAACCATAAAATCACAATAGAGGGAATTACCATTAGGGCTGTTAAAATAAAGAAGATTCCCCAATCACCATTTAACCAGTCCACAAGAGCTCCGGAAGAAGATGCTAAGGTGGTTCTGCCAGCAGTACCAATTGAAGCTAGTAGAGCATATTGAGTAGCAGTGTATGATCTATCAACTAATAGAGATATAAAAGCTACAAAAGCGACAGTTGCAAATGCAGCAGCCATATCATCAAAAATTACAGCAACTGCAAAAAGAATTTCAGATTTATCGCTCCATGCCAATACACTAAACAATAGATTAGTGCTTGCCATAACAAATCCTGCCAAAAACATGGCTTTAAGTACCCCTGACCTAATAACAAAAAGGCCACCTAAAAGAGTAAAAATTACAGTTGTTACCCATCCTAAAGTTTTTGAATAAATTGCAATATCAGTTTTGCTAAACCCTATTTCTTTGTAAAAAATTATAGACATTCGACCTAAAAATGCCTCACCGATTTTAAATAAAAAAATAAACCCTAAAATGCCAACGGCAATGGAGAAACCATTTTTTTTAAAAAAACTAATTATTGGCCCACCAATAGTCCCACCAATCCAAGATATTAATTGAGTAAATACATTTTTCTTTTCAAACTTATTTAAAATTCGCTTATCTGCCTCTTTGTATATTTGATCCCTTTTAGTGTGTATTGTTTCACCTACAAACATAAGCCCAATATTCATCAGAATTATTAGAACTCCCAAAATTAAGAATGTAAGTTGCCAATAATTCTCAAATCCTAAATTTTGTAAATATTCTGCAGAAAATAAAGATAATACGCCACCTAATTTATATCCGCTCCACCATCCAACCACAACCATTGCTGCACCAGCTGCCATCGATTTTCCTTCCTCTTCACCAATCTGTTCAATTCTTAAAGCATCGACAGTAATATCTTGTGTAGCTGAAGCTACTGCAATAATTAATCCAACTAGAATTACTAGGGCCAAGTTCTCAGCAGGATTAATTATACTCCATAAAAAAAGTGAAACTAAAATTAATACTTGCATTAAAACAATCCAGCCTCTTCTATGGCCGATTTTCTTAGTTAAAAAAGGTATTTGAACCCTATCGATCAAAGGTGCCCATAAATAATTAAAAGCATAAACTGCAAAAATTAATCCTGCCCATCCTATAGTTGATCTACTTAAGCCATCTTCTTTAAGCCATAAACTTAAACTGCTACCAATTAAAACCCATGGAAAACCAGAAATTGCACCCAATAATAAAATTTTAAACATTCTTTTATCTAAATAAATTGAAAACATTTCAGAAAAAGTTTGATTTTTAATTTTTAGCATTTTTAATTCCTCCAGAATGAAGGTAAAAATAATACTAGTATTGCAAATAGTTCCAACCTACCTAAAATCATACCCATAGACAATATCCATTTAGAAACATTGGGTAATGAAGAAAAATTTCCATTAGGTCCGATTATCGATCCTAGCCCAGGGCCAACATTAGAAATTGATGTTGCTGCCCCAGATATTGAAGTCAAAAAATCAAGACCTGTTATTGAAAGTAATGCTGCAATAACAAAGAAAATAACTAAGTACATATAGATAAAAGAAATTATTGAAGCAATAAATTTATTATCAATAGGATTATGATTATATTTCATAATAAAAATACCTCTAGGATAAACAATTCTTTTGATTTGATTTAAAACAAAAGAATATAAAATTTGTATTCTAAATATCTTTATTCCACATGTTGTAGAACCGGCGCAACCTCCAATAAACATTAATATTAAAAATAACATTAAGGGAAAGCCTCCCCAATTATCAAATTGTGCATTTACATATCCAGTGCCTGTTAAGATTGAAATAGTATTAAAAAAAATAGATCTTAAATTAAGCTGTGCTGAGTTACTAATAGTTAAATATAAAGATAAAACTATAATACTTATTAATATTATTTTTATAAAAGATTTTACTTGAATATCAGTAAAAAAAATTTTTTTATCACCATTCAAAAATTTTATATAAGCTATAAAAGGCAAACTTCCTAAAATTATAAAAATCATGGCTGAAATCTCTATTAGAAAACTATCGAAATAACCTATAGACTCATTGTAGTTTGAAAATCCACCAGTAGCTATAGTAGTCATTGAATGTGTTAAACTATCAAATCCATTCATTCCTAAAATTTTGTAAGATAAAGCGCACAAAATAGTAAGACCAGAATAGATGTAGATTAATCTAAGAGCAATTTCTTTTGATTTAGGTAAGATTTTTTCAGAACTATCGTTGTTTGAAATTTTAAATAATTGCATCCCCCCGACGTTCATTATTGGCATTAGAGTAATTGCCATGATTATTATACCAATTCCACCCAACCATTGGAGTATGGCCCTCCATAACAAAATGCCTTTTGGCATATTTTCTAAATTTGATATAATTGTTGAACCAGTCGTAGTTATTCCAGACATACTTTCAAAAAAAGCATCAGTGAAAGAAAAATTAATAATTGAAAAAACAAAAGGTAAAGACCCGAAAATTGCTACACTTAACCAAGATAGTGCTGTTAATAAAAAAGCCTGTTGTAAATTTAACTTTTTATCATGATCAATGTTTGACAAAAAAAATAACATTCCGAAGATAATAGTAACAATTGAAGCGCCAAAAAAAGATGAGTCAATTTCATTATAAAAAAATTGAGTTAATACTGGTATCAGCATAAAGATACCTAGAATTATTTGTAGAATTCCTAGGGTAAAAAAAACAGTTTTATAATTAGTCATTTTGAAAGAACATTATTTTATGGTAAATAAAATTCAACTCTATATGAATTGATAAGAATCATTTATAGGAGATTTTATTAGAATTATTCATGATTAAAAAAGAAAATTTAGATAAAACAAGTGCATGGCCCTTTGTTGAAGCTAAAAAAATGCTCCGAGAAAGAAAATCATTTTTTGAAAAAAAAGGAAAAATTTCTTTACAAACAGGGTATGGTCCTAGTGGTCTTCCACATATAGGAACATTTGCTGAAGTTGCTAGAACTTCAATGATAGCGAACGCGCTCAAGCATTTAACAGATATACCTACAGAAATTATTACTTTTTCAGATGATATGGATGGTTTGAGAAAAGTCCCAGATAAT
>MDTB01210238.1_pt1 | contig 12020 bp, 13 predicted proteins | sample 811161 | NCBI WGS metagenome assembly MDTB01 (sample SAMN05326650, study PRJNA326480) | marine metagenome | isolation source: seawater | place: Mediterranean Sea | collected 2009 | reverse complement strand
GCAATTTATGAAAAAATATTTACAGTTAGCGATGCTTTAAAAACATTAGAGGAAAATGTTAAAAGTTAGAATTATTCCTTGTCTTGATGTTGATAAAGGTCGAGTTGTTAAAGGTGTTAATTTTATAGGATTGAAAGATGCTGGTGACCCCGTTGAACAGGCAAAAATATATAGTCAAAGTGGTGCAGACGAAATAACTTTTCTTGACATAACAGCTACTAATGAAAAGAGAAATCCAATGATTGAAATTATAAAAAAAACTGCAAATCAATGTTTTGTTCCTCTAACAGTTGGTGGCGGAATTAAAAATCCATCAGACATGTTAAAGTTTTTATCAGTTGGTGCTGATAAAATATCAATTAATAGTTCCGCAATAAGAAATCCAGAATTAATAAAAGATGGTGCACGTAAGTTTGGTAACCAGTGTATAGTTGTTGCTATTGATGCAAAAAAAGTTGGTAGTCAATGGAACGTTTTTATTAATGGAGGAAGAATAGATACAAAGATGAATGCAATCGATTGGGCAATTAAGGCTGAATCTCTTGGAGCTGGAGAAATTTTATTAACATCAATGGACAAAGACGGAACTAACTCTGGCTTTGACTTAGAGCTAACCAAAAAAATATCTGAATCATTGAATATTCCTGTTATTGCTTCTGGTGGGGTAGGTAGTTTGAGTCATTTTGTAGATGGGGTTAAAAAAGGAAAGGCATCTGCTTTATTGGCTGCATCAGTTTTTCATTTTGGTAAATTTTCTATAACAGAAGTAAAAAAACATTTAATTTCAAATAATATTGATGTAAGAATGGATTATAAATGAAGTTTTCTATGAATGACGAAATACTTTTTAAATTAACTAAGATTATAAAACAAAGAAGTCAAGACCTTCCAGACGATTCTTATGTTGCACGTCTTTTAAAAAAGGGGAAAGTTAAAATTGCAAATAAACTCGGAGAAGAAGCTTTTGAAACTGTCTCTGCTTTTCTTTCTGAGGGAAAAGAAGAATTATTAGAAGAATCAGCAGACTTAATTTTCCATTTATTAATCCTGCTAGAATACTCAAACCTAAATATTGAAGATGTTTTAAAAATTCTAAAAAAGCGTATGAAAAAATGATTGATATTACAAAATATGATGAAAATAATGTCTTTGCAAAAATTTTAAGAAACGAAATTCCATCAAAAAAAGTTTTTGAAAATGATTTTGTATATGCTTTTGAAGATATAAACCCCCAGGCTCCAATTCACATTTTAATAATTCCTAAGTCTAAATATTGTAGTTTTAACGATTTTTCAGAAAATGCTGAAAATAATTCCATAGGAGATGTCATAAGGTCAATTAACAAAATCGTAAAACTACTTAAACTTGAAAATGGTTATAGAATTATTACAAATGTTGGAACTAACGGTTGTCAGGAAGTACCGCATTTACATTTTCACTTGCTATCTGGAAAACAAATTGGAAGATTAGTTGTAACTTAACTGTAATCAAATTCTAGACTAATTGGAACATGGTCCGATGGTTTATTAAGTTCTCTTTTGTTATCAAAAATTTGTGCATCTTTTAAATTAATTTTTTCAGAATCTGTAACCCATATATGATCTAACCTTCTTCCCCTATTATTAACTCTAAAATCCTTTGATCTATAACTCCACCAAGTAAAAATATTTTTTGGTGGGGAAATAAACTTTCTGATTCCGTCTATAAAATTTCCTGCCTCGAAAATATTAATAAGACTTTTTCTTTCCTCTTGAGTATGACTAACTACATTTTTTAATTGTGCGTGTGACCAAACATCATCCTCATATGGAGCCACATTTAAATCTCCGCATAAAATATTAAGTTCACTTTTGTCAAACTTAAAATAACTTCTCATTTCTCTTAAGAACTCTAATTTGTGTTTAAACTTTTCATTTAAACAAATATCAGCGGTATCCCCTCCTGCAGGAACATAAATTGAATGAATATTTAAATTTTTAAATTTTATATTTATATGTCGTGAATCTTTTTTTTTACAAAAATCATGAGTATTAACTTCTTCTGCTTCATATTTAGAGAGAATTGCTACACCATTATAAGCAGGTATTCCATTAACATAAGAGAGATAGCCTAACTTTTTAATCTCATCTATTGGAAAAGTTTCATTTAAGATCTTTGTTTCCTGAAGACAAACAAAATCCGGTTTTTCGTCCTTTAAAAGTTTAACTAAATGTTCTTTTCTAGCTCTTATGGAATTAACATTCCAACTTATTATTTTCATTAAGATTTCATTGATTCAAAAAAATCACCATTATTCTTAGAATGTTTAATTTTTTCGATTAGAAATTCCATGGAATCATTTACTCCCATTGGCATAAGTATTTTCCTTAAAATCCACATTTTTGATAAATCATCTTTGGCTACGAGTAATTCTTCTTTTCTGGTTCCTGATTTAGTAACATCAATTGATGGAAATACTCTTTTATCTGATAGCTTTCTATCAAGAATTATTTCTGAATTACCTGTCCCCTTAAATTCTTCAAATATAACTTCATCCATTCTTGAACCTGTATCTACCAATGCTGTCCCAATTATTGTCAAAGAGCCACCTTCTTCAATATTCCTTGCAGCTCCAAAAAATCTTTTTGGTCTTTGCAAAGCGTTCGCATCAACCCCACCAGTTAAAACTTTTCCAGAACTGGGAATTTGAGTATTATATGCTCTAGCTAATCTGGTTATAGAGTCCAACAAGATTACTACATCTCTTTTGTGTTCAACAAGTCTCTTTGCTTTTGAAATAACCATTTCTGAAACTGCTACGTGTCTACTAGCAGGCTCATCAAAAGTTGATGATACAACTTCTCCTTTAACAGATCGAATCATATCTGTCACTTCCTCTGGCCTTTCATCTATCAATAAAACTATCAAATAAACTTCAGGGTGATTGGAAGTAATTGAATGAGCAATATTTTGTAGCATGACTGTTTTTCCTGTTCTTGGGGGAGCTACAATTAATGCCCTTTGGCCTTTACCTAAAGGGGCGATTAAGTCCATAACTCTATGGGTGATATCCTTTTCCATAGGGTTTTCAATTTCCATTTTTAATTTTTCGTCAGGATATAAAGGTGTTAAGTTATCAAAATTGATTCTTTGCTTTGTTTTTTCAACAGATTCAAAATTAATTTTTTCAATTTTTGTAATAGCAAAATATCTCTCTGATTCTCTTGGAGACCTCATTTCACCTTCAACTGTATCCCCTGTACGAAGACTATTTTGTTTAATTTGCGATGGAGAAACATAAATATCGTCAGGTCCAGGTAGATAATTAGCGTCTGGAGAACGAAGAAAACCAAAACCATCTTGTAATATTTCTAAAACACCTTCACCAAAAATTGCATCGTTATTTAACGCCATTTGCTTCAGTATAGAAAAAATCATATCCTGTTTTCTTAGAGTACCTGCATTCTCAATTTTTAACTCTTCCGCAATTTTTAAGAGTTCTGAGGGGTTTTTTGATTTAAGATCTTTTAAATGCATGACTTTTTGGGGGGGGTAAGTTGAATAATTTTTATATGTTATCTTGTGTTATTTGTCAATTAAATGGTTTAAAAACTACTGTCAAAACAATTAGAAAAAATAGCACTGTTGGAATCTCGTTTATGAGCCTGTAAAATTTATGGCTTTTTTTATTTTTATTTTTTTCAAAATCCTTTCTTACTTTGGCACAATATATGTGAAAAACAGACATTAAAAACACCAAAAGAACTTTGATAGTAAACCAGTTTGTTTTGTATTCTTGAATATTTAAAATAAGTAAAAGTCCTAATATCCAGGTCAATATCATTGAAGGATTCATTATATAAAGTAAAAGCTTTCTTTCCATTATTACAAATACCTTGTATTCAGAAGAGTTCTTTTTAGCATTAGAATGATAAACAAAAATTCGTGGTAAATAAAATAGACCTGCCATCCAGGTTGTAAAAAAAATTATATGAAAGGCTTTAATAAAATTATAATCCATCGCTCAATTTAACCATCCTTTTAATTCTCTATTAATTATATTTTTATACATTTTTATTGCCGGTTTAGAATCGTTTAAACATTCTATGTAATTAAAGTCTTCCCCGCCTTTTTCAATAAAATCTTCATCACCTTGTATTTTAATTTCTTCTAAGGTCTCTAAACAATCAACAGAAAAACCGGGGGCAATTATAGTTAACTTTTTTTTGCCTTTGGATAAAATTTCGTCCATTTTTTCATTCATATATGGTTTTAACCATTCTTGTGGTCCAAATCGTGATTGAAAAGATATGTCAAAATTAATTTTTGTTTTTTTAAATTTTTCATTTAAAAGTCTTACTGTTTTTGCACAATGACAATGATAGGGGTCTCCTTTAAAAAAATATTTTTTTGGTATTCCATGAAAAGAACATAATATAGTAATAGCTGTTTTTTCTTTTATTTTTTTATTTATACTTTCCGTTAAAGCTAAAATATAATTTTCATCATCATAGTATGGAGGAACTATTCTTATTGTCGGTTGCCATCTTGTTATTTTCAAATACTCAAAAACTCTGTCAGTAACTGAAGCTACTGTTGTCGCTGAGTATTGAGGATACATTGGAAAAATCAATATTTTTTCACAACCTTTAGCTTTTAATTTTGCCATCTCTGTTTTTATTTTTGGATAACCATAATTCATTGCAAAAGTTACTATAGTATTTTTGTTTTTAAATATTTTGCTTAACTTCTTTGCAATATTTTCTGTATGAACTTTAAGTGGAGATTGTTTTTTTTTTTTATCCCAAATTTTCTCGTAGAGTTTTCCTGACTTTTTCGGTCTAAAAACTAATATTATTAAATACAAAATCGGGTACCAAATGAGTCTACTTACTTCAATTATTCTTTTATCACTTAAAAATTCCCTTAAATAAATCCACATTGAAAAATAATTTGTATTTTCTGGAGTTCCAAGATTTATCATTAAAACCCCTAGTTTAGATTTTGGGATAAATACATGTCCACTGGGTTTCATTTGAACTCTCTTACTTGTTTAATTGTTCTTTCAACATTTTCAATTGGAGTTTGTGGTAAAACCCCATGTGACAAATTAAATATATGTTTATTATTTTTAAAATCTTCCATTATTTTTTTTATTTCTTTATCTAGATTTTTTCCACCATTTAATAAAGAAACTGGATTAAGGTTACCTTGTAAAATTATATTTTTTTTTTTGGCTAATTCTAATAATTTTAAAGGATAATTTTGACTAATAGACAATATGTCACATTTGACATTTTTTAAAAATTCAAATATTTTTTCTCCAGAATTTCTTGGAAAGAAAATCATAGGTATTTTTGGATTTTCTCTTTTTACTAATTCTTGAATTTTTTTATTTGGTTTGATAACAAAATCTTCATAATCTTCATTATCTAAAATTCCTGCCCAAGAATCAAAAACCATTACCAAATCAGCTCCTTCTTTAATTTGACGATTCAAATAATGTACAGAAAGTTCAATTAAAACCTCTAAAATTTCTAATAACTTTTTTCTAGACGATTTTATATCACTCTTAATTTTTAAATGCGTTTTAGATGTTCTACCTTGAATCATATAAGTTAAAACTGTAAAAGGACCTCCACAAAATCCAATTAGTTTTTTTTCCTTTTTTTTTTCTTTTAGTAATTGAATTGTTTCGAAAACAGAACTCAGTTTTTCTAAACAACGATTAAAATTTTTAAAATTTAATTCTTTTATAGAAGTTATTGGATCTAAAACAGGTCCTATTCCTTCCTTAAAATCAACTTTTTGATTTAAAGCATGTGGGATTACAAGAATATCAGAAAAAAGTATAACAAAATCTAAATTAAATCTTCGTATTGGTTGTAAAGAAATTTCAGCAGCTAACTTACTATTAAAGCACATATCTAAGAAAGAGGCCTCTTTAGCTCGTAATTTTCTATATTCTGGAAGATAACGACCAGCTTGTCTCATAAACCAGATAGGTGTTTTTTTCTTTGTTATAAAGTTTTCCATAATACATCTATAACATATATATATAAGGTTGTTGTTGTTGTTGTACGCTTAAGAAAGTTAATAATTTAATTTTAACATTATATTAACAGTTAATTATTGTAAAACTCTGTTGATAAAATGTTATAAAAACAAAAAAAGAGAGATTTTATTAGTAAAAAATTGTTTATAAAGAAAATGTTAAAAAGAACGATTAATATTACTAATTACTTATCAACATAATTAGACTGTTACTTATTTGTTAGAAAAAAGTGAAAAGAGTTAATAGAATTATCAAATATGACAAATTTAGAAAAAAGTCCACAAATTATCCTTGCTTCATCCAGTGAAACTAGAATAAAAATGCTAAGTAAATATTTTAAAAATATTATTATTGAAAAACATAATGTAGATGAAGAAAGAACAAAAAAGAAATTCAAAAACTTAGACCCAATATCATTGGTAAAAAAATTAGCAAGGTTAAAGGCGGAATCTATTTTATCACAATATACAAACAAGCTCATTATTAGTGGAGATCAAATTCTTGTATGTGAAAATAAAATTTTAAGTAAACCGAATAATTTAGACGAAGCGCTTCAAAACCTTAAATTTCTTGTAGGAAAAGATCACTTCTTATATAGCGCAATACATGTAATAAATAAAAATATTTTTTTTTATGAAGAACTAAAATACGCTAAACTTTTCTTTAAAAAAAAAAAAAAAGAAATTTTAAAAAATTATTTAAATCAAAACAAAAGTACTGCCTTAAATTCTGTTGGATCCTATAAGATTGAAGAAAATAAAAGACATAATTTTATTGATATAAAGGAAGGCGATTTAGAAACAATATTAGGTTTTCCGCTTAAAGGTTTTTTGAAAAAATTTAAAAGTGAAGTTATATGAAGTTATTTGTAATAGGCAAACCAATTAAGCATTCATTATCCCCAATAATTCATAATTTTTGGATAAAAAAATATAAAATAAATGCTGTTTATAACAAAAAAGAAATTGAAGAGAACCAATTATACAACGTTATTGAAAAAATCAAAACTGAAGAAATTTTAGGTATTAATATTACACTACCTTACAAAAAAAAAATATTTCATTTTATTGATGAAGTATCGAAAAATGCATTAGAAAGTGGCGCTATTAATACAGTGTTTTTAAGAAATGGAAAAGTTTATGGAGAAAATACAGATGGCAAAGGTTTTGTTAGAGCAATAAAATTAGATTTAGGATTTTCTTTAAAAAAAAAAAATATTTTTTTAATTGGATCTGGTGGTGCTAGTCTTGGTATTATTTCTGAGCTAATTAATCACAAGGTTAATAATATTCATATAACAAATAGAACCTCAGAAAAAGCAATCAATGTAATTAAAAAATTTAAACAGAGGCACTCTAAGATCTTTTTCACAAAATGGGAAAAGATGGCACCACAGAATGATATCGACTTGATAATTAATACAAGTTCTTTAGGAATGAAAAAAGAAGATAAATTTAATTTTGATTTTGAAAATTTAAATAAAAATGTCTTGTTTAGTGACATAATTTATAATCCGAAAGAAACGAATCTACTAAAAGAATTTAGAAGCAGAGGATACAGGACCACAAATGGTCTAGGGATGCTTGTAAATCAAGCAGCAATCGCTTTCAACTTGTGGTTTGATGTTTTACTCTCAAAATCAGATATCAATAAGGCAAAAGAAATTTGTGAACAAAACTATTAAAATTGCAATCACTGGAAAGATTGCGACTGGGAAAACAACAATCTCAAATATTTTAAAAGATTTGGGATATGAAGTATTTGAGTCTGATAAAGAAGTCTCAAAACTTTTTGAAAAAGAAATTGTAAAAAATAAAATATTAGATTTATTTTCAAAAAAAATTCCAAACTTACTTGATGGAGCTAAAATTAACAAAAATAATTTAGGCAATTATGTCTTTTCAAATAACTTAGACCTTCTAAAACTTGAAAATTTAATTTATCCTTTTTTAAATAAATTAAAGAATAATTTTATTGAATCAAATGAAAAAAAAAAGATCATTTTTTTTGATATACCGTTATTGTTTGAAAAAAAATTACACCAAGACTTTGATTATATTATCTATTTACATGTTAATGATATAATTCAAAAAAAAAGGGCTTTAAATAGAAAAGGAATGACTTTGGATAAGTTTTTCAAAATATTAATGACACAAAACCACCAAGTAACTTTATTTAAAAAATATATATCAATTAAAATTGATACGAATCAAAAGTTGCACGTAATAAAAAAAAGGATCAAGTTTTTTTTAAATAAGATTATCAAGAAAAATTGAATATCTTTGTGATTTGATATAAAAAAAAAGATTTAGATGAATTATTACCTTTAAGAATAGAGACTTGGCAAGCGTGGAGATTTTTAATTACTCTTAGAACTTGATTTTTACTCCATAAATTTATTTGATAAAGGAATTCTTTTTCGTGTTTAAAAAAGATTGGTGGGTTCAGAGATTTCAATGCATTAAAAGTTGAAAAACCCTCTGAAATTTTATTATGAACATTTAGTAATTTTTCAAAGTGTTGTAAAAAAAAGGTTGTTAGACGGATCTCGTTAATTTCCGATCCAACTAATTTGGAATATTCCGACCAAAAAGATTCAAAATTTCTGGAAGCTAAGCCAAATGTCAACTTATTCATATCACTATCAAATGAATCTGATATTACATTTAATGAATCAAGATTTGGGTCACTATTTTCTTTAAAAAATATAACTAATTTTTTTAATTCATTGATAATTTCTAACCTATCATTAGAAAAATTCGATGAAAAATATTCAATTTGATTCTCACTAATCTTAATTTGTTCGTCTAAAAGGTAATTTCTGATTAATGTTTTTTTTTCCATTAAAGTTTCCTCATAACAGGGCACACAAATTTTATCCTGCGATTTTTCAAAAAGAGTTCTAAATAAATTTTTTTTAGGTAATTGAGAAGTTTTAAATATTAGAGAATTAAACTTTAGACTTTCTTCTTGAAGTGCTTTTTGTATTTCATTTAATTGTTTGATTTCAGTTAGTAAAAAAATTATACAACATTTTTTTCCAAAAATATCATCTTGACTAGTTTCACTTAGGATTTGCTTAAAATTCTTAATTTTTAAATCATCAGAATAGATATAAATAAAATATGTATTAGGATCTTTTTCTTTAATATCTTTTTTTACATAATTTACACATTCGTCAATTCTTCCTTGATTTACACCATAAAAAAGAAAAATATTGTTGTGAGAAATTTTTTCTTGTAAAAAAATGTCATATTTTTTAATCATGGAATTACTTGTCTTTTGAAACTAGAGGATAGTATAATTTTACCAAGACTGCTTGACAAAGATTTAAGTATTTTCTTTGAAGTGTCTTCAACTGAGACAACATTTCCATAAGGATTTCCACTAACATTATACGAGCTTTTTCCCTCCAATTTTCCTGATGTTAAAAGGCCTTTCTTATCATAAAGTGAATAATTTAAATTGTATGATAGCATTCTTCCAAAGGAATAAATATCCTTATTAACTCCCAATCCAGAGATATTTCTTTTTAAAGCAATGACTAGTTTAAGATTAGAAGGTTTAGAGTTTTTAACATTTATTTGTTCAGATACGTTGAGTTTAACAAGATTCAAATTATTTTCATGTCTGTCTTTTGATTTTACAACGATAAAAATTTTATGGCTCAGTAAAGGGTTTTTCTGATAAATTGGTTTATAACTACAACTGTGGATGAAAAAAAGAATATATGGTAGTATTAGAAAAATTTTTTTCATTTTACAAAGTTTATAATTTTATTCTTAATAAAAATAATTTTCTTTATAGAAGAGTCATCTACAAAGTTGTTTTTTGAATCTTTTTTTATAATTTCTAGAAGTTTCGCCTTCTCTGTATTTTGAGAAACATTTAATATTGTTTTCTTCTTTCCATTTAGTTGAACAACAATATTTACTTTTTCTGAACTCAAGGCTTCTAATTTGAAATTAGGCCACTCAATATTTGAAAGTAAATTCTTAAAACCAGAATTTGAAGCTAACTCTTGAGAAAAATGTGGAGTAATTATAGAGATTAGTCTCAGAAAAATCGACCAACTGTAATTATGCAAATGAATATTTATATTTGAATTCATGATTTTATTCGATAGCTCTCTTAATTTTGCAACAGCCTTGTTCAAACGATAGTATTCAATGTCCTTTGAAAAATTAATAATTATTTTACCTACAAAGTTATATATTTCCTTTTCATTATCATTGAAACTATCTATAACTTTTTTTTCTAAATTCAGAATAAATGAAAAGTCCTCTGAAAGGTAATCAAATGTTTTTTTTAGAAATTTATAAGTTGCTTTTATACCATCAATTGACCACTCAAGATCTCTTTCAGGAGGGGAATCAGAAATCATAAAAAGTCTCGCAGTGTCAGCACCATATTTTGATATTATACCACTGGGATCAACTACATTTTTTTTTGATTTACTCATTTTTTCCGATCGACCTTTTATTAATCTTTCTAGCTGCCCATTTACTCTATGACAATACTCTCCTTTTTCAAAAATTACTTTTTGAGGTTCAATCCAATTATTTTTTGAATCTCTATATGTTTCATGACAAACCATTCCTTGTGTTATTAGTTTTTTAAAGGGTTCAACCGGGACTTTATAATTAGATTTTATGAGCGCTCTTGAAAAAAACCTTGAGTATAGGAGATGAAGAATAGCATGTTCTATTCCTCCAATGTAATGATCCACTGGCATCCAATAATCTATATCTTTTTCAACAAAAGGTTTATCTTTAGTTTGAGGAGAGCAGAATCTTAGATAATACCATGATGAATCAAAGAAAGTGTCTAGTGTATCAGTTTCTCTTATTGCATTTTTACCTGTTTTTTTACATTTTGTTTTCTTCCAATTGGGGTGACTTTCTAGTGGGTTGCCAGATTTGTTTATATTAATATCATTAGGAAGCAAGATGGGTAATTCGCTCTCATCTACAGGTAAAACTTTACCGTCTTCTCTGTATATAATAGGTATAGGACAGCCCCAATATCTTTGTCTTGATATACCCCAATCTCTTAGTCTAAAATCAGTCTTTTTCTTGCCGATTTTTCTTTCTTCTAACTTTTGGAGGGTAAGTTCTTTGGCTTTTTTTAATTGCATATCATTAAGAAAAGAAGAATTTACCATAGTTGAATCTTCATTTATTTCTAAGTAGGGCAAGGGTGCATCTTTTCTTGGGGGTTCAATTACTTTTATAATATTGATTTGATTTTCTTTAGCAAAATCAAAGTCTCTTTGATCATGAGCAGGGCATCCAAAAATTGCACCTAACCCATAATCTATTAGCACATAGTTTGTAAAATAGATTGGAAGTTTTTTTTTAGTAAAAGGATGTATTGCATATAATTCTGTAAAAAATGCATGCTTTTCTTCTTCATTATGTTTTTGGTTTGAAGACAAACATTTATCTTTAAATTTTTTAAACCCTTGATGTTCCTTGAATAAATTATTGATTTCATGATCTACTGATAGGGCAATAAAAGTAGCTCCAAATATAGTTTCAGGTCTAGTAGTAAAAACATTTATTGATTTATTTAGTTCATATAGATTGAAAGAAATCTCAACCCCATTTGACATACCAATCCAGTTTTTTTGCATTGTTTTAACTTTTTCTGGCCAATCTGTGAGATTTTTAAGGTCATCTAATAATTCTTTTGAGAAATCAGAAATTTTAAGAAACCACTGAGAAAGCTTTTTCTTTTCCACATCAGCTCCAGATCTCCAACCTTTACCGTCAATTACCTGTTCATTTGCTAATACGGTCTTATCGACAGGGTCCCAGTTTACATAACTATCTTTTTTATAGATCAAGCCAGAATTAAACAAATCAATAAATAGTTTTTGTTGATGTTTATAGTAATCTTGGCTGCAAGTCGAAATTTCTCTCTCCCAATCAATAGCTAATCCTATTGATTGGAGTTGTTTTTTCATATTTTGAATATTTTGCTC
>MDTB01158963.1_pt1 | contig 12021 bp, 13 predicted proteins | sample 811161 | NCBI WGS metagenome assembly MDTB01 (sample SAMN05326650, study PRJNA326480) | marine metagenome | isolation source: seawater | place: Mediterranean Sea | collected 2009 | reverse complement strand
TATAAATTTGACTCGGCTAAAGTAGAAAATTGAGGACCTTCCATAACAACGTAGGTACCTCCGACTTGATGATTAATATTTAACTTCTTTAATGCTGCCTCACAGCAATCTGAAAGGCCTGGGCTTGTGGGTTTAGCCATTGAAACATGTGCTACAATTTCTTCATCAAAAAAAGTTTTTATTCTTGAAAATGTACGATCTATAAATTGATCAATAATCACAAATTTTCCAGGTTCTAAATTATCTTTTAATGATCCGACAGCTGACACTGAGATTATATCTGTAACTCCAAGCTGTTTCATTGCATCAATGTTTGCTCTAAAATTGATATTTGTAGGATTTATTTTATGCCCTCTAGAATGTCTTGGGATAAAACATATTTCTTCTCTCTCTAATTGAGCTATTAAAATTTCATCCGAAGGTTTTCCCCAAGGTGTGGTAATTTTTTTCCACTTTGTTTTTTTGAAACCGTCCATTTTATAAAGACCACTTCCACCAATTATCCCTAACTTTCTTTTTTTCATCATTTAATTATTATTCCTTTTTTGTTAGAACTTGAAGCAAATAATGGACTTAAAAAAACATATTAGATCAATTCGAGATTATCCTAAAAAGGGAATTTTATTTAGAGACATTACAACTCTTATAAAAAATGCAAAGGCTTTTAAGTATGCAAATGATAAAATAATTGAAACTGCAAAAAAAATTGATTTTGATAAAGTAGCTGCAATAGAGTCTCGAGGTTTTGTTTTCGCATCTACGATTTCTTATCTTCTTAAAAAACCTTTTATACTCTTAAGAAAAAAGAACAAATTACCAGCAGATGTACACTCAATTGACTTTGAGCTTGAATATGGAAAGGCAACAATAGAGGTTCACAAAGACTCGATTGAAAAAAACGAAAAGATTCTTGTAATAGATGATCTAATTGCTACTGGAGGAACAGCAGAAGCAGCGGCTAAATTAATAGAAATTTCCGGTGGAAAAGTTGCTGGTTTTATTTTTGTTATAAATCTTTTTGATTTACCTGGTAATGATCTTTTGAAAAGAAAAGGTTATTTTACAAAAAGCTTAATTGAATTCCCTGGACATTAAATTTCTTTATTTTTCCAAGTAGTTGGTGTGAGCTCGTTATCTATTTCAATTTTAATATTGTAATCAAAGGGTCGTATTCCTCTTTTTTTAATATACTCATGTGTTTTTTTTATGCCTTCTTGAAGAGATACTGTTGTTTTATAGTTAAGCAGTGATCTTGCTTTATTAGCAGAACACGTTGCGTGTTTTACTTCTTGAGGTCTATCTTTTTTATAAATAGGTTTTAAATTTACTCCAGTTAGATTTGAACAAATCTCTGCGATCTTATTTATTGTAACGAACTCTTCATCTGGTCCAATATTAATAGTTTGTTTATTAAGATTTTTTTGATCTAACATTGGAATTAAACAACTTAAGCAGTCATCAATATATGAAAAACATCTAGTTTGCTCTCCATCTCCATAAATTATTGGTGCTTTGCCTTGCATCATTCTATTAATCATTATTGAAACTACATTTCTAAATGGATCGTCATATTTTTGTCTTGGTCCAATTATATTATGTGGAACAGCAATTACCCATTCAATATTATTTAGCTCACATAAATTTTTTAGCACTTCTTCTGATGCAACTTTTGAAATAGCATAAGGATCAACCGGTGCTGGTTTCATCTCTTCCGTAAAGGGGGTATGTTGACCTCCATATCTTGCCATTGATGAGCAAAATATTATTCTTCTTACTTTTTGATTTACAGCAGCAGAAAATATTGCAACTGATGCTAAATAATTATTTTTAGTTATTTCAAATGGTGAGAATACTGAAAGTCCCTCGTGAGCTGTAGCAGCACAATGATAAACAACATCTACTCCTTTCATAACTGATTGAACTTTTTCAAAATCACAACAATCTCCTTTGTGAAATTTTATATTTTTAGGAACGTTATCCTCATAGCCGCCGATCATATTATCCATGCCTATAACTTCATGGCCTAATTTAACTAAATTTTCAGCAAGATGAGAACCTAAAAAGCCTGCCACTCCAGTGACGAAAATTTTTTTTTTAGTAAAAGACATTGAAAGTTTTTTATATATAAAAGTTTAGTTTAATCAATTATTATTTATATTTGGCCTGTACCATGACTTGTTGCCAATTATTGAATTATACAATCCTGAAAAACGCTGTAAATAGATTTTTTTTTTATATTGATTAAAAATTAAACTATATAAAAAAATTTTAATTAATGATGAAAAAAGTTTTTTACTTACCAAAATTAATGCAAAAATATATCCATAATGTTTTTTATTAAAATAAAAAAGTGACCACATCCAATGCCAATTTCTTGATAATTCCATTTCAAAGTTAATTTTTTTGTTGTGAGAACTGCCTCCTATATGGTGAATGGAAACTCGCTTATCAAGGTAAATTTTTTTATTGTAAAATCTAAGTCTTTTACATAAATCAATTTCCTCAAGATAAATAAAAAAATTTTCATCAAAAAATCCAATTTTATCAAATTGTTTCAAATTTAAAAGCATAGCAAATCCTTTAAGCGAATTTACTTGAAATACTTGCTCTTTTTCTAAATTAGTTTCTATATTGCTATATTCATCTTGTTTAGCAGGTCCCATAATAGCAAAATCTTTGAACCTGTTTGCACTAACCAAGAGATTGTCTAATGTATTTTTATCTAAAATTGCATCTGGATTTAAAATTAAAGCATATTCGCTTTGAACCTTTGACAAGCCGAAATTGTTACCTTTTGCATATCCAAGATTTTCTCCAGTTAAAATACATTTTAAATTTGAGTACCTTTTTTCTAATTCAAGCTTAAAATTAATATTATTAGAATTTTCTACAATTATTACTTTTGCTTTTGATTCTATTGATTTTAAACATTGGTGAATTTTATCTTCGCTATTAAAAGTATTAATAACTATCGTAATTTTATCATAACGCATATATGTTTTAACTTATTGATTTAAATAAATATCTATCTTATTACATTATATATAAATGTCGCTCAAAGTGTAATTTAATGAAAAAAATAATAGTAACCGGTGGAAACGGATTTATTGGAAGTAACCTGGTGCAATTTCTTCTCGATAAAAAATATTTTGTAATTAATATTGATAAAAACAAGTATTCTAATGGGTCATTTCTCCTTAAAAACATTAAAAATAGAAATTACCGATTTCATAAACTAGATATTAACAGTAAAAAAATACTAAATATATTTAGAAAGTATAAACCTAATGCAATATTTAATCTTGCTGCAGAAACTCATGTAGATAGATCTATAGAATCACCAAAAGATTTTATTCACTCAAATATACTGGGTGTGTTCAATATTTTAGAACAAATAAGAAATTATAAAAAAAAAAATAAAAAAAATTTAAGATTAATTCATATCTCTACTGATGAAGTTTACGGTGATTTAAAAAAAAAAGAGAGGTCTAATGAACTCTACCGTTATAAACCTAGCTCTCCGTACTCTGCAAGCAAAGCAAGCGCTGACCATTTGATAAAATCTTACGTAAGAACTTACAAACTAAATGCGGTTATATCCAATTGCTGCAATAATTTCGGACCAGGTCAATTTCCTGAAAAATTAATTCCGACATTAATTTTTAATATTTTAAATAACCAACCACTTCCTATTTATGGAAGAGGTAAAAATTCAAGAGAATGGATTTACGTTAAAGATCATTGTAATGGATTATTAACTATCTACAAAAAGGGTATCATAGGTGAAAGTTATAATATTGGAACAAATATTAATATAAATAACCTTAATTTAACCAAACTTTTACTAAAAATAATAACAAGAAATAAAATAAAAATTGGAAAAAAAGTGAAAATAAAGTTTGTTAAAGATAGACCAGGTCATGATCTGCGATACGCTTTGAACAGTAAAAAAATTAGAAAAAAACTTAATTGGAAACCTCAAATTAAATTTAAATCTGGATTGGAAGAAACATTTAATTGGTATGTAAAGAATTATAAATTTTTTAATACTTTTTCAAAACAAAAATTTTTTAAAAGATTGGGACTAAATTATGATTAAAAAAGGAATTATACTTGCTGGTGGAATGGGGACAAGAATGAGTCCGCTAACTAAAGTTACTAACAAACAATTATTACCTATTTATGATAAACCACTAATTTATTATCCTTTATCGGTTCTTATGTTGGCTGGCATAAAAGATATTTTAATTATTGTTAATAAAGGACAAGTAAATCAATTTAGAAAAATACTTTTCAATGGAAATAGATTTGGAATAAAAATTACTTATGCTGAACAGTCTAAACCAAGAGGTTTGCCTGATGCTTTTATACTTGGTGAGAAATTTATTGGTAGAGATAAGGTTGCTCTTATATTAGGAGATAACTTTTTTTACGGTCAAAGCTTAACTTATAAATTGAAAAATTGTGTCAAATTAAACTCTGGATGTAAAATTTTAGTTCACCCAGTTAACAAACCTGAACTTTATGGGGTTGCTGAAGTAAACGCTAAAAATAAAATTGTCTCGATTAAAGAAAAGCCTAAAAAATCTAGATCTAATTTAGCTATAACAGGACTTTATTTTTTTGATAATGAAGTAATTAAGTTTAGCAAGTCTCTTAAACCATCAAAAAGAAAAGAGTTAGAAATAGTTGATCTTTTAAATAAATACAGAAAGAGTAATAAATTAAGTGCTGAACTTTTGGGTAGAGGTGGCGCTTGGCTTGACGCTGGTTCAATAAGTGATTTTTACAATACTTCAAATTTTGTATCTGCTTTAGAAAATAGGCAGGGATTAAAAATAGCTTGTTTAGAAGAAATAGCTCTTAATAAATCTTGGATTAAAAAGATAGATATTAAATTGGCCATATCTTTTTATGGTAATTGTCTTTATTCAGATTATCTTAAAAAATTGATAAATTAAAATGTCAAAAAAAATAATTGTCACTGGTGGAGAAGGAAGATTTGCAAAAGAATTAAGAAAAGTAAAAAGTAATTACAAATTTATATTCAGAAATAAAAAGCAATTAAATATTTTGTCTTTAAATTCTATAAAAAAGAATATTAAGACTTTTAAGCCTAATTACCTCTTGCACTTAGCTGGGCTATCAAGACCTATGTCTATACATGATCATAATATTAACAAAAGCATTGATTTAAATATAATTGGTACTTGTAATTTAGTTAAAATGTGTAGTGAAAAAAATTTAAAAATAATTTTCTTTTCTACAAGTTACGTATATCCGGGAAAAAAAGGCAATTATAAAGAGAAGGATCCAGTCTTACCTTGGAATAATTATGGTTGGTCAAAATTAGGTGCGGAGTCAGCAGTTCAAATGTACAGGAACTCTTTAATTATCAGAGCATGTATGACTGAAAAACCATTTGTGCACAAACAGGCATTTGACAATGTTAAATCAAATTTTATTTTTCATGAAGATATAGCTAAAATTTTTATAAAATTAATAAATAAAAAAGGGATAATAAATATTGGAGGAAAGAGTCAAACTATTTATAAATTTGCAAAAAAATATAAAAAAAATATAAAAAGAGTTAAATCTAGAGGTCAAATACCTTTGAATATGGATATGAACTTAGGTAAATTAAAAAAATTCTCATGAAGATAATTAATACAAAGCTTAAAGGACTATTCATTGTTAAACAAAAAAACAATTCTGATAAAAGAGGCAGTCTTAGAGAAATTTATAATAAAAAGAAAATTAAGAAAAATAAATTTGTCTTTGAATATTGTACTATTTCAAAAAAAAATTCCCTTAGAGGTTTCCATTTTCAGTATAAATTTCAGCAAGCTAAATATGTAAGTGTTTTAAAAGGTAAAATTTTGGATTGTGTAGTCGATCTAAGAAAAAACTCTAATACATTTGGTAAAACCTTTAAAATAGTTTTATCTGATAAAAATTGTTTAAGCTTGTATATACCAGAAGGATTTGCTCATGCTTATCTAAGTTATGAAAAATTAAATGTAGTCTATTACAAATTGAATAATTATTACAAACCTCAGTTTGAAAGTGGAATAAGTTTAATGGACAAAAAATTTAAAAAAAATTGGCCTTCTAAAAAGTTTGAAATCTCAAAAAAAGATAAGAAACTTCAAACTTTTGAACAATTTTGTAAAAATCAAAAATTTTTATAATCTGATAGATCTTTTACTATTATAGGGAGCTCTTTTACATTGAAATTTTTTGTAAACCAGTAAGATAAAAATCTCTCAGCCAAAAAGCCATAAATTCTTTTTAAACCATAACTATTTAAATTATCAAATCCAAATTTTTTTTCACATTTCTCCAGCCAAGGAATCACTGTATCGTAATATTTTTTTAAAATCTCTACTTTGCAAATAAACATATTATGAGGATTAAAATTAGTTTTATTATTCATAAAAAATTTAAAATCTTCTTTATTTTCTTCATCCAATAAATCAATTGCCATGTCTAAATTTCCTTTTCCATGAAATAAATCAAAGTGGAATTTTAAATTTCTTTTGTTTTTAAATATTAACTTTGAGGGGTTTTTTAAAAATTCTTTTAAATGGTGTTTGAAAATTTTCGATATTTTATAATCCTGTACTGAAAACTTTGTCCCTAAAATACAATCATATTCTAATAAATTGTCATCAATATTTTTTATAATTGATTTGTTTAATTGTTCGTAGTTTTCAATTTTGGGTATTTTTTTTTCTTTTAAAAAAAATTTTCTATACTGGCAAAAACCTACCCATTGTGTGTCAATATTTTTTAAGTAATTTTTCCAGATCCAATAATGAAAAGTGTACTCTCCATAAAATGGGTTTTTATTTGAAATATTATTCCCTGCTTTGTCGCTTAAACAATTTTTTGAAAAGATTTTATTTCCTAAACCAACAGGTATATAGGATAGATTTTTAATCTGTTGTTCATGTTCGGGATTAAGAGTTAAACAAAAAATTGAGATATTTCTCATAATTATTCTATTGGTAGCGAGGGGCGGATTCGAACCGCCGACCCCAGGCTTATGAGTCCTGTGCTCTAACCAACTGAGCTACCTCGCCAAAAGCATATTATTTATATCATCCTTATTTTTAATACAAATTCAATATAATTAAAATCTGCTTGAAAAATTGTCAAAAATAAGAAATTGATATAACTCAAAAGTATTGAATATGAAAATTTTTTGTACGGCAATTAAATATTATAGGATAATTGATAAATTACCTAAGAATATATTACCACTTGGTTTAGGCAAAGCAGATTTTCCATCTCACTGGCTGACTGAAAAAAAAGGCGATAATATAAATCATCTAAATAAATATTTTGGAGAAGCAACGGGAATATATTGGATATGGAAAAACTATTTAGATAAAATAGATTCAAAAGAATTTATTGGTTTTTGTCAATATAGAAGATTGTGGCTAAATAATCTCTACTTATATAAACAAAAAAAAGATTATTCTAGCCTTTATTCAAAACTTCTTACTGATGATAACTTAATATTTCAGAATAAAGAAACTGTATTACTTCAACCAACAATTTTAAAAAATGAAAATCTGATGGAGCAATTTGAAAAGATTTATGGGAAAAATATCTTAAGAAGTTGTATTGATTTTTTACCAACTAAAGATAAAGATGATTTTTTTAAATATCTAAACGGAAATCAATTTAGTATCTGCAACATGTTCATTACGAAAATTAGTGTTTTTGATAAATACTGTGAAGAAATGTTTACCTGGATCAATCATTGTTATGAATACTGCTTAAAAAATAATTTATTACTTGGTCACAATATGAGACTACCTATTTTCATTATTGAACGATTCACCTCATACTGGTTCGAAAAATATAGCAAGTGTGGTTATCTCTCGTTTGCAAGACTTGGAAATAGTTTACTGTCTAACAATCTTAATTTCTTCATTAATCCACTTAAGCTGCCGTTCACATTTAAACAATTTCCAACAATACATGAGTTTTAATCATAAAATTTAAATTAAATCATTTTAAGCAAATTATAATAATTTTGATAAAACTTATGTCTTAAATAATAATATCCCATTCCTAAATGACTCAAGTAATTTCTAAAATAATCAATTAAACTTAATTTTTTGATTTTATGATTTGAAAAAAAAACTTTTTTAAACTCTCGCATTACAAAAATTGGTGTAAATTTTAAGTAAAAATTCTCTTTTTTGTTAATTTTTAGTTTTTCATTTTTATCAAAATTTTCAATATAATTTACTAAACTTTTTTTTGAAGAATATTCGAAATACATATTTTTCGGAAGACTTTTTATATGAGATCTATGTCTATTAAATTTGTATGTTAATATCTTCTTATTAGTTACGGCGAATTCTCCACAAGCAAGACCAAAAGACTCTCCTAAACTTCTTCCATAAATCATAGCATCACAAGTATTAATAAAATTCTTTTTGAATTTCTCATTATGTGATCCTTTCAAAAAAATTATCTGTGGGTGATTTGTAAATTTGTTAATATTCAGAAAGATAAAAACAATATCATTTCTTTTGTTTACAATTTCTATTAAAGCATCTTGAACAAATTTTAAATCAAAACTACTTTCGCCTCCATGACAACCCAAAACTAATTTTTTTTTATTTATTTTTAATTTTTTTTTAAGGTTTGATTTTGTTTTCTCAGTTTTAACAATGTATGGTAAATATGGAATTTTATTATTTGAAAATTTTTCACTATGCCATTTTGAGACACAAGCATATTTAAAACCATGAATTTGTGAAAGTCCTTGAGGATAGACATGATGCACTAATGTTTTTATTTTATTAGATATCCAATCATCCTTTTCGCCACTTTTTTGAGTATATATATAATTCAGTTTTAATTTATTCTTAAATAAATCAATTTCTCTAAATTTATTAACCCCGATTACCTTAAATTTTTTTTTGAATTTAAGTATTACTTGTTTTTTATTTCTATGATTTTTTTTATTAAAGAAAATAATAGATTTATTTTTTAAAATTTTTTCATTATAAAAAGCATATTGAAATGAGGAATTTGCTACACCCCTAAGATTCATTTCATCAACATAAAAAGCTATATTCATAAAATATTTAAAACCTAAAACTAATTTTATAAAGATTAAATTTTAGTTTTAATATATTTAAAAATCTTTGATTTTAAGGCTTAATATTAGTTTAAAAACTATATTGTTAGAATAATGCCAAAAACTGTTACAGCTGACACTGCTGCAACACCAAGAGCTAAATTTCTCTTTTTTTCAATTTTTTTCTCTTCATTAATTCTTGAGAGTAAATCAGTGACCTTCACTTTCCCTTGAGAATTGCTGAATTCTGATTGACTGTTATCTAAATTAAATTGAGTACTCACAAGAATTATTAAATCAGAATTTATAAAAATTTTAAACACGCGTGAGGGTCAAAATGGGTTAGAAAAAAAAACTTGACCCAAAATGTTTTAAATAAGATTTACTTTATAATAGTTCTAAAGCAGGAGTATATTCTAATTTAAAAGCATCGGATACTCCCTTATGGGTAATTTTTCCCTTATAAATATTTAATCCAGCTAGATAATTTTTATTTTCTCTTAAAGTTTTTTTATAACCTTGATCTGCTAATTTTATTAATAAAGGCAAGATAGCTTTATTAAGTGCCATTGTTGATGTTCTTGGAACGCCCCCAGGCATATTTGCTACACAATAATGAACAACTTCGTCAACCATAAAAGTTGGGTTTGCATGAGTTGTGGGTTTACTTGTTTCCACGCATCCTCCTTGATCAATAGCAACATCTACTATTACTGAGCCTCTTTTCATGGACTTAATCATTTCTTTTGTTACAAGTTTTGGTGCCTCTGCTCCTGGAATTAAAACTCCACCTACAAGTAAATCGCAGTCAGAAATTAATTTTTTTAAATCAGTTTTATCACTCTCTGCAGGAATAATTTTATCGCCAAATTGTTTGTGTAGCTCTTCTAATCTTTTTTTTGACTTATCAACTACATAAACCTTTCCTCTCATACCTGAAGCTATAATTGCTGCATTTTCTCCTACAACGCCGCCTCCAAGTATAACTACATTTGCTGATTCTACTCCTGGAGCCCCTCCAATGAGTAAGCCTCTACCCTTTTGATTTTTTTCTAGACAATGAGCTCCAGCTTGAATAGACATTCTGCCGGCAACAGCGCTCATGGGAGCAAGTAATGGTAAACGACCATTATCATCAGTTACAGTTTCATAAGCTATACAAATTGATTTTGAATTTATTAAGCCCAATGTTAATTCTTTTGCAGCGGCTAAATGTAAATAAGTATAAATTATTTGTCCTTCTCTTATCATACTTACTTCATTCATTTGTGGTTCTTTAACTTTAACAATTAATTCAGCTTTTTTAAAAATTTCTTCGGGAGTGCTTATTATCTTAGCTCCAGCATTAAGATAATCCTCGTTTGAAAACCCAGCTTCTAAACCTCCATTATTTTCAATTAACACTTCATGATTTCTTTTAATTAAAACTTTAACACTCTCAGGAGTTAACCCTATTCTATGCTCTTGAAGCTTGATCTCCTTTGGAACTCCGATGATCATTTAAGACTTTGAATAATTAGAAATACCTGTTCTTAATTTTTCTATGATTTCATCAATATGTTTTTTCTCACATATAAATTGAGGAGCTATAATTAAGGAATCTCCAGTATTTTTGAAGTTTACGCCTGCATCGTAACAATGTTTAAAAGTTTGAAAACCAGACTTTCCAGGCTTATCTTTCATTCTCATTTCGATTCCACCCATCATTCCATAACCTCTAATGCTTACAATTTCTTTAAGATCTTTTAAGGAGTGTAATCCGTCTTGAAAATAAGGTGACATTTCTTTTGCTCTATTAAAAATATCCTCTTTGTCGAATATATCTTGAACTGCTAAACCTGCTGCTACAGCTGCTGGAATTCCAGAATATGTATAACCATGAAATAATTCTGGTGTGCCCTCTGGATTTTTAGATGAGTCTAATACAGCATCGTACATTTCCTCTTTCACTGCAACTATTCCCATTGGAATAACTCCATTTGTTGTAGCTTTTGCCATTGTAATCATATCTGGAGTAACTCCAAACTCTTGTGATGCAAAAGCAGAACCCGTTCTACCCCAACCAGTTATAACTTCGTCAAAAATTAAAAGAATACCGTGCTTATCACAAATTTCTCTTATTCTTTTTAAGTAACCTTTTGGCGGCACTAAAGTTCCAGTTGAACCAGCGATTGGTTCAACTATACAAGCAGCGATATTTTCTCCCCCAAAGTTCATTGCTATTCGCTCTAAATCTTCAGCCATTTCAACACCAGTATCTGGTTGACCTTTTACAAATTTATGTTCGGGTAAATGCGTATGTCTCATGTGTTGAACTCCAGGCATTAAGACACTAGCGAAAGTTTTCACATTATTAATCATCCCTCCTACAGTAGTCGCTCCAATATTCATTCCGTGATAACCTCTTTCACGACCAACAAATCTAAATCTTTTTGAGTCACCTTTTGCTCTATGATATGCAATAGCAATTTTAATTGCTGTTTCTACCGCGGTAGATCCGCAAATTGTATAAAAAATTCTGTTAATTCCTTCAGGAGTTTTCTTTGCTATTCTGGTTGCGAGTTCGAATGAACCTCCATAACCTTGATTAAACGGTTGGCAATAATCTAATTTTTCTAATTGTTTGGAAACAGCCTCAGTAATTTCTTTTCTTCCATGACCAAGCGGATTGCAAAATAATCCAGAACTTGCATCAATCATTTTTTTACCTTGGTGATTGGTTAGGTAAACTCCTTTAGCATCAGTAATTAGTCTTGGATTTTTTTTGAAAGTTTTATTGTCTGTAAATGGCATCCAGTGCTCATTTAAAGAATTAGGTATATTAGTTCTGTTCGAAGTGCTCATAATTCAACTTGTAGACTATTGTTATAGTTTGACAAGAAATATAACATACAATCCGTAGTTGTAAAATCAAT
>MDTB01243094.1_pt1 | contig 12022 bp, 11 predicted proteins | sample 811161 | NCBI WGS metagenome assembly MDTB01 (sample SAMN05326650, study PRJNA326480) | marine metagenome | isolation source: seawater | place: Mediterranean Sea | collected 2009 | reverse complement strand
TCTTAACTTTATTAAATAGTAATTAAAGTTATTTAATGAAAATTTTGAATAAGTTTTAAAGTTATTTTTTTTCCATTTTTTAAGTTCATTTAAATACTCCCTTAAGTTTATTAAAGAATAATTCTTATCGTGAATTCTATAGGTAGCTAAAGGTTCTTTAATATAGGCTATTTTATTTTTTAGACTTAATTTGATAAAACAATCAAAATCTCCAATAATATTATATTCTTTGTTAAAAAAATTTTTTTTATTAATAATTGAAGCGTCTAAAAAAACTGTCAATATACCTAAAGAATAATCGTTCAGAAGTTCCTGAGTGATAAAACCTGAATTTAAAATTTTAGAAAACTTTAAATTTATTTTTTTTGTTTTTTCAAATAATGTAAAATAGTTAGTAAAAATTAGTTTAAAATCTCTATTTTTTTTTAAAAAATTATATTGAATTTTTAATTTTTTTTTTTCCCATAGATCATCTACATCTAAAAAAGAGATGTATTTTCCTTTTGCTTGTTTGATCGCTAAGTTTCTCGCGTGATATAATTTTAAATTTTTTTTACTCGTAAATAGTTTAATTCTCTTATCTTTAAAACCTTTTAAAATTTTTTTACTTTTGTCATGAGAATTATTATCAAAAAATATTAATTCCCAATTTTTGTAAGACTGATTTATCAAGCTTTTTAAGCTTCTTTTTAAAAATTTTTCCCCATTACGACAATTCATTATTACGCTTACTAAAGAAGATCTGTTATTTTGCATAAAAATTGATTGTTTTTTTTAATCCTTCATTGATTTTTATTTTTGGTCTCCAGTTATAGTTTTTTTTAATTTTACTGATGTTTGGATATGTAAATTTCATTTCCTCATTTCTCATTGGAATTCTTCCAAATACTGGTTTTCCTTTTTTAATTTTTTTTTGTATTAAATTGATTATATCTTTTACTTTATTTGGTTTGCCAACACCTACGTTATAAATTCCATTAGTATTATTTTTCTTTTTTAAAATTTTCTTAATGAGTTCAACAAAATCATCAATAAATAAAAAATCCCTAAATTGTAAACCATCAGAGCATGCAATCTCTTTATTTCTTAAACATCCATCTATTACTATAGGAATAAGTCTATCTTTTTTTTGGTATGGACCGTAAATTTGATATGGACGTAAAATTATATATTTTTTTAATTTTTTTTGAATATATTTTGTTGATAATAATTTTGCCTTACCGTAGTGAGAAATTGGCAAGCAATTAAAACTTTCTTTATGCGGAGATTTTTTAATGCCGTATTCTAAGCAGCTTCCAATTTGAACAAAAAGTTTTATTTTTTTTAAATTTAAAATTTTTATTAAATTTTTAACTCCCTTATAATGAGCTTTAAATGTTTCAAATTTATTTTGGTGATCGATGTTTCCTGCTAAATTAATTATATAGTCAAAATCAATTTTAATTTTTTTTTCTTTTTTTGTTAAATCTGAGTAAATATAATTTAAATTTTTTTTTCTTATAACTTTTTTTGATCTTTTTTTAATTAATCCAAAAATTTCAAAAGATTTGTCCTTTAATAAATTATTAATAAGATTCTTTCCTATAAAACCAGTAGCGCCTGTAATCAAAACTTTTTTTTTCAAGTTAAAATATCTTTTTTTTAATTAAATTTTCAAGAATTTGTTTATCTCTTATAGTGTCCATACATTGCCAACTATCATAGTGTTTATACGCGCCAAGCTTTTTTAATTTTGAGATATTTTCTAGTGGTTGTCTTTCTAAAATCGTTGAGTCATTCTTTAAAAATTTAAAAATTTCTGGTTCCATTACAAAAAAACCACCATTGATCCAGCCTTCATCTAAACTAGATTTTTCTTTAAAATATTTAACTTTATTGCCTAAAATTTTTATGCCTCCAAATCTAGCAGGAGGTCTCACAGCCGTCAAAGTTACTAAATTTTTGCTTTTTATATGAAACTTTAAAAGTTTATTTAAATCAACATTGCTTAAACCGTCCCCATAGGTCATTAAAAATCTTTCAGCTTTTAAATGCTTTTTTAATCTTTTAACTCGGCCACCGGTCATTGACTCTTTTCCTGTAAAGATAACCTTTATGTTATTATGGCTCATCTTTTTTTTGTTCTTTTTAAAATAATTTTCAATAATTTTACTTTTATAACCACTGGCTATTAAAAAATCATTATGTCCATACTTACTATAAATATCAATTATTCTTCTAATTATTGGAACATTTCCTACCTTCACCATTGGTTTAGGGATTGAAGTAGTGTACTCAGAAAGTCTAGAGCCTTTACCACCAGCTAAAATTACTACTTTCATCTTTTAAGCCTTTTTTTTAAAATTTTTTCATAAAAATAAATCTGTTTTAATGTAAAGTTTTCTTTATGAGAGTTTTTAGAATAAAAATTCATATACCATTCTAAAACCAAAAACATTGTTTCTTTAATTGTAAGAATACATTTCCAATTGAGAAATTTTAAAGATTTTGAAGAGTCTAGTTTTAAAATATTTGTCTCATAAGCTTGATTTTTTTCTTTTTTAAATTTCCATTTTATTTTTTTCCAATTTTTACTCATTATTTTTATTATTTTTATCACTGAATAGTTGTTCTTAGGATTAGGTCCAAAGTTGAAAGCTTCACAGTGAAGCTTGTTGCCTAATCTGAGTTTTGAAGCAAGACTTATATAACCCCAAACAGCCTCTAAAACATGTTGCCATGGTCTAGTAGAATTAGGGTTTCTTAATATAACTTTTTTATTTCTTGACCAAGCTTTCATGCAATCCGGGATAATTCTATTTTTTGCCCAATCACCTCCTCCAATTACGTTTCCTGCTCTTGCTACAGCGATAGAAATATTCTTATTTTTTTCTTTTTTTAGAAAATAAGATTTAATGTAAGAATTAATTATTATTTCTGCAGATGCCTTTGAGGCACTATAAGGATCGACACCACCTAGAATGCTATTTTCCTTATAACCTTTTTTTGACTCTAAGTTCTTATAAACTTTATCGCTTGTAATAATTACAACAGTGCATTTTTTTTTGTATGATCTTAAAATCTCTAGTAAGTTTAAAGTTCCAACTGTATTTGATTTAAAGGTTGATAAAGGGTTTTGATAAGACTCTTTGACCAATGCTTGAGCAGCTAGATGAAAAATATAATCTGGTCGAGATTTTAATACTACTTTTTTAAGTTTCTTAAAGTCATTAATATCAAAAAAATAATTTTCTATTTTTCTTTTAATCTTTAAGGTCTCAAAATGTGAGGGTCTAGTTGGAATATCTAAAGATATCCCTGTGACATCTGCACCTAATTTTATGAGCCAGCTTGTTAACCAAGAGCCTTTGAATCCTGTATGTCCTGTTATTATTACTTTTTTATTTTTATATATATTTATCATTTAAAATCCAAAATTTCATTTTCATCACATAAGCTTAATTATAATTTTAAGCACTTTTTTCATTATATGTTTTGGTCCTAGCGATACTCTTAGAAAATTTTGATATTTTTTTGATTTGAGATTTCCTTTTATGAGAATTTTATTTTTAAAAAAAATTTTTTCAGCAATTCTTTTTTTTTTCTGAAAATCAACATATATAAAATTTGCATATCCGTCTAAATAGTTAATTCTTAATTTTTCAAGTTCATCCAAAAAATATTTTTTACCACTCAATTGATCGTTGAGATTTTTATTAAAATATTTCTTATCTTTTAAAATCTCATTAGCTATCATAACTCCTAGAGAATTAACTTCGTACATAGGTCTCAAGTTATATAATTTTTTTGATATTTCGGGATTAGAAATTAAAAAACCAACTCTACAACCAGCTAATCCATAAGCTTTTGAGAAAGTTCTACAAATTATAAGATTTTCAAATTTACGTAAATAATTTAATGCAGTAATTTTATAAAATCCGTAATATGCCTCATCAATTAAAACAAAAATATTTTTTCTTCTGCAAAGATTTAAAATCTCCAATATAATTTTATTAGATATGATTGTTCCGGTTGGGCTGTTAGGATTTGCGATTATTAGCAACTTTGCTTTGCTATTTTGTATTGATTCAAAGAGTTTCTTTAAGTCCAAATTTAAATTATCATCATAACTAACTTTAATTTGTTTTAATCGTTTTATTTTTGCATAAATATCAACCATAGCAAAAGTAGGATTTAACGTAATTATTTTGTCATTTTTTTCTGTTATAAGATCTAAACACATTTTAATAGCAGCATCAGACCCTGGGGTAAGGACAATTGAATTTTTACTAATTTTAAGTTTTTTTGAAATTAGATTATATAAACTCTCAGTTTCAGGGTATGCAGTTAAATGTTCATCTTTAAGATTTTTTTTTATTTTCTTCATTAAATAAGACATATGGTAATCCGGTTTTTCATTCTTATCTAATCTTACTTTATCTAATCTGGAGACAACTGGGCCTCTAACTCTAAAAATTTTATCTGCCCATTGTATATTTTTGAATAAGTTATTTTTTGACTTCATAGTATTTTTTATAACAGGTTTTTGAATTAGAAAAGTTAATAAAAGAATTTCTTTTATTTAATTTATATATAAAAGAATTTTTTGTAATTTGTGAAACTTTAAGATTAGGCCATAATCGCTGGCTGTAAGAATCAAATAATGGATCAAAACAAATATGTATTACTCTTAGATTTTTTTCTAGAGCCACTATTGCTGCAGTGGTAGGACCTATAAAAATTGCCGTTTTTTTTTTATCTTTTTTTATTCTGTTGTTCTTAAAACTTTTAATTACACTCTCTAGTTTTAGTATAAGCTGCTTATGTTTTTTAGAATTTGTCATCAAAGGATGGTTTTTAATTTTAAGGTATCTAAGATCATTATTATAATAGTTTGAAATTATTTTTTTAAAATCTTTAATTATGTTTTTTTCATTAAATATTTCATAAGGTAAAAATACCTGATCGTTAAATTTTTGTTTCATTTTATTTGAATAACGTAATGAGGGCACAAGTCTTAATTTTTTTTTAGGCCATTTTAAAAATTTGCTAAGAAAACGAATTTGGCTAGAACCATTTAAAAATAAAAGATCAGGAGAAAAATTTCTATGAATTAAATGCACTGGAATTGAATGAGGCGCTGAATGATCATATCCAGCAGTAATTAATCTTTTATTTTTTTTTTTTGCTTCATTGAAAACCATGTTTTCGTAAGGTTGTCCTTCATAAGGTGTTAAAATAAAGTCTATAGTCTTCAACTCAATTTCTTTATTTAAAAAATTATTTATTAGTTCACCAGTTCTTATAAATGATGAGGTTTGTTTTAAAAATTCTTTTATTGAAAAACGTGAATTTTTAATCTTTTTAAGCAAATATTTAATTAAAAAAAATAAATTTATATTTTTTTTATCAAGGGATAGTAAAATAAGATTGTTTGAAATTTTTTTTGGTTTTTTTTTATCTGAGTGTAATAATAAAAATAAAGTATTTTGTTCATTTTTTGAATTAATTAAAAAGTATCTATCTACATAATTATCATTTTTATCAAAGTTTGAAATCATTGATCTTGAAAGAATAATTTTTTTAAAATTTTTTGCTTTGAAATTTTTATTTTTTATAATTTCAATTTTTTCTAAATATGCAATTCCTATAATATCTTTTAGGACTGACAGTGAAAAGCGAATAAAACTTTTTAAACCATAAAGTTTAAACTTAATTCTTTCAAACCCTGGAGTTGTTCCCCATAATGCAAAATATGTTAAAGCTGAGACTTTATCATTTTTATTTTCATTAAATTTATCATTAGTTATTATTTTTTTTGAAATATCAATTATTTGTTTTTGCTTTAAACCAATTTTCATCTTAAAGGAAAAAAGTTGAATTTTTTTTACCCATAAAAGTTCCTTCTACATCACATAAATTACAAGGATTAAAATTTCTATTAGCTTTTGATAATAAATTTCTAATTTTCATTGCTTTCGGGCTAAACCAAATATCTAAAATACTTTTATAATTTAAATTTCCTAAGATAATTTTCTTACCCCAGTCATGCGGACAAATTAAAACATCGCCTTGGTAATCTAAAAAAAAAGTGTAAGAGGGTATATAACAAGGCTTTTTTAAAGGTTCCTTTAAGGCCGCTATTTTGAATTCTGCATTTTCCATTGTTCCAGATCTATTGCTTAAAGTAATTCCAAAATCGTCTATTTCAGGTAAGTATCTATGTCTTACAATATATTGATCTGAGGACAAATTAATATCTTTACAAAGATTTTCTAGTTTATCTGCTTCTGCTTTTCCATCGTATGCACTTATAAGTATTTTATTTAAACCATTTGAAAATAGTTCTTTTAAACGACTTTTGTTAAGAACATCTCCGTTCGTTACCATCTCAATATTGCAATCACCAAGCTTAGTTCTAGCCATACAAATCAAATTATAAATATTCTTATCTAACATTGGTTCGACGAACCCGCTGTATCTAATAGTTCCTTTATAATTTAACATTTTTAGTTCATCACACATTTTTTGATGAAGTTTGTTGGATATAAATTCTTTTTTTTCAATAAAGTCTGGAGCACTTCTTGGGCAAAAGGAACATTTTCTATTACAAACGCCAGACTCGCTTATCTCAATTTCCGTAGGTAAAGGAAATTGTTTATTCTTATAATTAACAAATTGAATTCTGTTTTCAACAGTTTTAGTTTTATTTTTTATATTTGGATCAATAAATTTTTTAATCATTTTTTCAAAATTTTTTCGACTTTATAGATATCTTTTTTTTTATCTACTGCAATTGTATTTTTACTCAGTCTTATCATTTTTATTTTTACCCCTAAATCAAAAAATCTTAAAATTTCAATATCTTCTAAATTTTCTATTTTTCCTTTTTTTTTTAAACTATAAAATTTTTTTAATTCCTTTTTACTAAAAGCATAAATACATACTTGTTTTAAATATTTTATTTTTTTATTATATTTTTTTGTTGAAGGAACTGCCGCTCTTGAAATATAAACGAGATCATTAAATTTATTTAAAACTACCTTAGGAATATTTCTATTAAAAGGACTTTCATTTTTATTAATTTCAGAAAAACCACAGATCACTTTATTGAGATATTTTTTTTTAGCTGCTATTATTTTTTTTATATCTTTCGGACTTACCAATGGTTCATCCCCTTGAACATTAATAAAAATGTTTGATTTTATTTTTTTCGATGCTTCAGCAACTCTATCAGTTCCAGTAAGGCATTTTGAAGAAGTCATGATTACATTAAAATTTTTTTTTTCAACTACTTCTTTTATTTTTTTCGAGTCAGTTGCAACAAATAAATTTTTTTTGTTTATCGCTTTTTGACATTTTTCAGCAACATGAATTATCATTTCCTTTCCGCAAATTGATACTAATGGTTTGCCTGGAAATCTAGAAGATTTATATCTTGCTGGAATTATAATTGAAATTCTATTCATTATTAATAATTGCTTAAACCATAGTTATTAGGTGTAATTGAAAAAAATTTTATACCTGTATATTTTTTTTTAATTAATTTAAAAATTAATTGAGTCTCATCGTTTCTTGTATCATTCAGTCTATAACCATCAAAACCTGCAAAAAATATTTTTTTAGTTTTGCCAGATATTGCAATAGCTAAAGCATAACTAATTGCCAAAGCATTTGGCATGACGCAATGATTTTTTCTTATAATTATTTTTTTGTTTAAGTTTATAGAAATCCCAAAATCTTTAATATTATTCTTTTTTAAAGAGATCTTATTTATAACTTTTTTAGGAAGCATCGATAATGGTATGGCTAAATTATTTTGTGAATTATAAAAACTTAAATCAGAGAGTAATCTAAAAGGATGGCTAGCCACTCTCAAATTTACTAGATCGGATTTAATATTATTTGTAGTGTTTAAAGCTATTACAAATAAGTTTTTTTCATTAATTATTTTTTCAATTTTTTTTTGAAACTTTAATGTAGAGAGACCGGCACCTATTATTAATACATCTTTTCGATTTATCTCCTTGAAGGGAGACCATTTGCCTTTACTCTTACCTATCAAAATATTTTTAGGACTTATAAGTTTAAAAGGATTATATTTTCGACTTTCGGTTTCTTTTAAATTTTTTAAGATTTTTTTGTAATTACTTTTCTTATATCGTTCATCAGAGAGTATTTCTTGGATGTAAGTGGGGTGAATTTTATTTTTTGCAGCGTATTTATAATATTCATTGGTTCCCCATTTATATTCTTTTTTTAAATTAGAAAAAAATTTAAAAGTTGAGCTTGACTTAAATTTTTTAAATTTATTAATTCCGAATTTTTCTTTAATTACTTCCTCTGTAGTGGTGTTACCAGGTCCTCTGCCCATTCCAGTAATAGTTGAGTCAATCCAAACTACTCCAAGTTTATTTGCTTGTATTGAATTTTTTAAGGCAAGATCAAGATTGTTATGTGCATGTATACCTAAATCTAATTTCCAATATCTTTTAAACAGATGAACTATTTTCTTTAATTGGTTTATTGTCAAAGAACCTAAGCTATCAGCTAAGTACAATATATCACTTTTTCTATTTAAAAAGTTACATATTTTTCTTATCTGATTACGTTTAATTTCAGAAATTTGCATGATGTTGACGAAGACCCTAATTTGATTTTGTTTAAGCCATTTGAGACAATCAGATAATAAGAAAACTTCCTCATGGTGACAAGCAAATCTAACAAATTTAATTTTTGACCTTTTTATTTTTGGAAATAGTCTCTTGCATATATTTAAAGGTGATTTTTTCTGTCCAATAAGATCACTGGCATTAACCATAACCCCTATTGAAATATTTTTCGGTATTTTTAAATTATTTATTAGATTTTCATCTGTATATGCAGTTTTACCTTTTAGTTTCAATTTTTCTGAAAATCTAAAACCAAGTTCAATAAATTTAATAGGAGTTTGATTTATTAGATTTAAATATTTTTGGATATTTATCTCATTAAAATCCCAATTATTATAATAACCACCGTCTCTTAATGTGCAATCAAGGATATTAATTTTCATATTTTTACTAATCATTCGTACCATCTTTGTTTGCTGTATGTCTTAATTTCCATTTTTTATTATGTTTTTTCCATAAGTGTGGTGATCTAAATTTATCTAAAATTTTAAAAAATTCATTTTCTTTGATTCCTAAGTATAAAAGAATATCTTTAAAATATCTTGATGGAAACTCTCCATCGTATTTTTTTATTAATTTTTTTCCTTCGTCTACATTTAAATGATCGTTTCTAATTTCCTGAGAAACATCGTAGGTTGCACGTCCTATTCCAAATTTTGTAAATAAAGTGTAAAAATGTAAATCATCTATTTTATCATCTATACTATTATATTTGCTGTAAGTACCTTGTGTTCTAAAAGGTCTTGGTTTAAAGCCACAATTTTCGACAGAATAGTAAAATGTTTCTTGTGGTATCCAATTAATATAATAGCCTAAATAATGAACTTCTAAGGGAAAATTTTCTAATTCAAGGTCATTAGGAGGTATATAATCTTTCAAATCATTGATTTTAATTTTATACTTATCTTCCAATTCTTTTATATTTACACCTCCTAAAAACAAATCTTTTAAATTATTATGTGTGAAATAATATTTTTTCCTTAAAGATGAGGCATTATCACTTATAGGATTACCATGCTCAGCTTCATTCTCTCCATAAAAAATTAAGGGTATTTTCATCTTTATCGCAACCCTTATTGGATAAATTTTTTGACCCAGCATAAATGGTTGGAATGGATGCATTAAATTGATTACAGCCAGTCTAGTTAGAAGCCTCATCAAGTTGTCATTTCTTTTTGCTGATATGTTGGATAATTTACCGACTTTTAAAAGATTTTTAAAATTTTCATATCCATAGGTTGTGTAAAGATTTGGTGGCCATGTAACTGTGAGAGGACTCATTCCATACTTTGCTTTTAAAATATGAGCTGCATAACAACTATCTTTACCTCCGCTGCTCGGAACTATACAGTCAAATTCTCCATGTTTTCCTCTATGTTTCTCAAGCAATTTTAAAAGCTTTTTTTCTCTTTTTTTGTAGTTTATCTTTTTTTTTATCCTTGAATACTTCCACGAGTCTGAAATACCATTAACATCAATATTTAATGTTTTTTTTGTTGTTTTTTTTTTATGCAAGAACTCAATTGCTGAAACTGGTCTTTGATTAGAAATTAATGATTTCTTACAAAAAACTACCTTGCTAGGTAAACCGTATAATGTTTTAAATTTCATAAAATATTTTTTAGTTTTTTAATGATTTCTAAACCCGATTTTCCACTTTTTTCTGGATGAAATTGTGTTCCAATAATATTTTTTTTAACTAAAGATGAGCAAAAACTTTTACCGAAATAAGAAGTGTTTGTGTGAATAACTTCTTTATCCTTTGGTGAACAATAGAAAGAGTGTGTAAAGTAATAATTTTCCTTCAAAACTTTTTCTGGAATAAATCTATGATTAATCTTTTTTAAACTATTCCATCCCACATGGGGAATTTTGAAAAATTTTGAATTTTTTTTAAATTTTCTTACATTTCCCTCGATAAAATTTAATCCTTTTGTATTACCGAATTCCTCACTTGATGAGAATAAAAGCTGCATCCCCAAACAAATACCAAATAAACATTTGTTTTCATTCAAAATAAATTTTTTAAGTTGATCATCAAAGCCTAAATATTTTAAGCGTTTCATAGCATGTTTAAATGATCCAACACCTGGAATAATTATTATATTTTTTTTTAAAATTTCTTTGTAATGTTCAATTACTGTTACATTAAACCCTACATTTTTAGTTGCTTGCATAATACTAAAAAGATTGTGAGATTTTAAATCTATCAAACCAATTTGTATATTCTTAAATTTAGTATCTGACATTAAAACCTTTAGATTTTAGTTTTTTCTTAATTAATCTTAAGAAATTTTTTTCCTTCTTTTTTTTTCTGTTAAGTGAATAAAGATAATTAAAATTTCCTATTTTAAATGACGGTTTTTTAAAAAGATGAGCAATATCATAATGAAGTAAGCTAGATAGAGCTACGCCAGAAATATTAGTTTTTTTGACTAAGTCTAACACATGGTTAATAGTTCCTGCTCCTCCATGGGCAATGATTGGTATAGATGCTTTGCTAGAAATCTTTTTAATTATTGGTATATCAAAACCTTTTTTCATTCCTTCGTGATTTATAGAAGTTAGAAAAATTTCTCCGGCCCCACATTCTTCAACTCTTTTTGCCCAAGATACAGGATCAATATTTATTAAATCTCTTCCTGTGGATTTTGTAATAAAATATTTATTTTTAATTTTAATATATTCAATAATTACAGTTATATTTGCTGAACCAAAAATTTTTGTAATTTGTTTCAGAAAACTTAAATTTTCAATAACAGCTGAGTTTAGCGATACTTTATCTGCACCAGCTTCAAAAATTCTTTCGATATCTTTTAAGCTTCTAATTCCACCTCCTACAGATATAGGTATAAATATGTTTTTTGCAGTGTTAGATATAAAGCTGCTTAGATTGTTTGTTCCATACAATGTTGCTACGCTATCTATATAGCAAATTTCATCTGCTAAGTTTGAATAATAATATTGTACAAAATCAAATGGATTACCAAGAACTCTAAGGCCTTCCAGATTAATTCCTTTTATCAACAAACCATTTTTAATATCTAGCTTTGGTATTATTCTGATAAAATTTTTATTTTTCATTTTCTAAAAATTTTCCGTTTTCTAATTTATAAATTTTGTCACAATTTTTTAAGAGTTCTTTTTTATGAGTTATAATAATCATTGTCTTTTTATTTTTAAATTTATAAATATTCTTTAAAATATCTAACTCAGTTTCTCTATCTAATGCACTCGTTGACTCATCAAAAATTAAAATATCAGGATTGTTGTAGAGAGCTCTTGCGATACCAACTCTCTGAAGCTGACCACCAGATATTCGGCTTCCTCTTTCGCCAACTGGAGTATTAACCCCGTTTGGTAAATTATTT